>Ga0364871_1016_pt1 | contig 67817 bp, 63 predicted proteins | sample SorcelAu500001C6_3_FD_206933 | JGI IMG/M metagenome (GOLD analysis project Ga0364871, IMG submission 206933) | Enriched cells from Trout Bog Lake Hypolimnion, Wisconsin, USA - BchlTB.Aug07.5000.01.C6 | ecosystem: Environmental > Aquatic > Freshwater > Lake > Hypolimnion/Profundal zone | place: USA... | reverse complement strand
TGCTTGGGACGGTTAATCTGCTCAATGCAGCAAGGGCGTGCTGGCAGTCAGATTTTGAAGGGAAAAGGTTCTACCATATTTCAACTGATGAGGTCTACGGTTCACTTGGCAGGGAAGGACTGTTTACCGAACAAACCGCTTACGATCCCCATAGCCCTTATTCGGCCTCAAAGGCCTCTTCGGATCATTTTGTCAGGGCTTATCATGATACCTATAATTTGCCGGTTGTGATCAGCAACTGTTCAAATAATTATGGTTCATTCCAGTTTCCTGAAAAGCTTATTCCTCTTTTTATCAATAATATCGTGCACAACAAACCCCTGCCGGTTTATGGCAAGGGTGAGAATATTCGTGACTGGCTCTGGGTTGTTGACCATGCGCAAGCGATCGATGTGATTTATCATCAGGGCAGCAATGGAGAAACTTACAATATCGGCGGTCATAATGAATGGAGCAACATTGATCTGATCAGGCTTCTTTGTCGGATTATGGACACAAAGCTTGGGCGCGCGGCTGGTGAGTCGGAAAAACTCGTCACCTATGTTACCGACAGGGCTGGTCACGACCTTCGTTATGCCATTGATTCATCGAAACTGCAGCGGGAACTTGGCTGGGTACCTTCTATATCATTTGAAAAGGGGCTTGAACTGACTGTTGACTGGTATCTTACAAATGCGGAGTGGCTTCAGAATGTTACTTCGGGTGAGTACCAGCATTACTACAAAGAGATGTATGGTGCAAGGTGAAATAGATCTTACTTGATACTTAACATTTGAAATCAGGAATGTATTATGCGAATTCTGGTTATTGGAGGTGCTGGCTATATCGGCAGCCATGTTGCACGAGCGTTTCTTGACCATGGTTATGCTGTCACTGTGTTTGACAATTTTCAGACCGGTTTAAGGGAAAATCTCTTTGATGATGCTTTGTTTGTGCATGGTGATATCATGCGTGCAGATCAGTTGCGGGCAGCCATGGCAGGAGGCTTTGACGGATGTGTGCACCTGGCAGCACTGAAAGCCGCCGGACTCTCGATGCTGCAGCCCGAAATCTATGCAGAAGCTAATATTGCCGGAACCATTAATATACTCAACCAGGCATCTGCGGCGGGAATATCACGGGTTATCTTTTCCTCTTCGGCAGCGGTCTATGGTGCTCCTCAATACTTGCCGATTGATGAGAATCACCCGACTGAGCCGGAAAATTTTTACGGTTTTACAAAGCTTGAAATAGAGCGCTTGCTGAATTGGTATGATCGCCTCAAAGGGATGCGGTATGGCGCAATCCGCTATTTTAACGCTGCAGGTTATGATGTTCCTGGGCGAATCCAGGGTCTTGAACTCAACCCGGAGAATCTTCTGCCGATTGTCATGGAAACGGCTGCAGGTATTCGGCCAAAACTCTCCATATTCGGTGATGACTATCCGACAAGGGACGGAAGCTGTATCCGCGACTATGTTCATGTATCCGATCTTGCCGAAGCGCATGTAAGTGCTTTTGAATATCTGCTGCAGCATGACCAAAGCATTACAGTGAATCTTGGTAGCCAGACAGGGGTCAGTGTCTTTGAAATGGTAGAACGGGCTCGTGCAATCACCGGGAGAAAAATTTCTGCCGAAGTTACGGGAAGGCGTGCGGGAGATCCTTCGGAGCTTGTGGCATCATCTCTCAAAGCGCGGGAGCTTCTTGGATGGGTACCGAAGTTCAGCGATGTTGATACCCTTATCGCATCGACGTGGAAGATGTATGAGAAATTTGTCAACCGTTAACAAAATCCTCTTTACTGATGATAATTCCTGTGATTCTTAGTGGTGGTTCGGGAACCAGACTTTGGCCTCTTTCCCGTGCGTTGTACCCCAAACAGCTGCTCTCGCTCATTGGCGAAAAAACCATGCTGCAGGATACGGTGCTTCGCCTTCTCTCAACCCATGATACAGGACCGGTCTATTGTGTATGCAATGAGAGCCACCGGTTTCTGGTTGCTGAACAGCTTCATGAGATCAATACCGAAATAGGTGAAATTATTCTTGAGCCTTCAGGGCGCAATACGGCGCCGGCAGCGGCCATAGCGGCTATGCTCATCGCTGAAAGGCATCCGGGAGCTACCATGCTGATACTGCCAGCTGATCATGTTATTTTTGATCCTGTGGCGTTCGGCGCTGCTGTTGCTGTGGGACAGGTGGCAGCTGAACATGGTGAACTGGTTACCTTCGGTATTGTGCCGCTCTCCCCTGAAACCGGTTACGGCTATATCAGGGCTTCAGTGACAAGTGAAGGTACACTTGCAGCCTACCCGGCGCTTGATTTTGTTGAGAAGCCCGACAAGACCACAGCGGAGTTATATCTCGCATCGGGCGACTATTTCTGGAATAGCGGTATTTTTCTCTTCAAGGCTGAACTCTATCTTCAGGAGCTCGAATCTCATGCCCCGGCCATCGTTGCAGCATGCCGTGAGGCTGTGCAGAAAGCGCGTAAAGATCTTGATTTTTTAAGACTTGATATCGAAGCTTTTTGTGCATCTCCCTCTGATTCCATTGACTATGCCGTAATGGAAAAAACTGCAAAAGCCGCTCTTGTTCCTCTCAATGCCGGATGGAATGATGTTGGTGCATGGTCTGCTCTCTGGGATGTTCATGCACGTGATGAAGCGGGTAATGTCAAAAAGGGTGACGTACTGGTTCAGGATGTGAAGAACTGCTATATCCATGCAACGAGCCGTCTTGTTACGGCGGTTGGTCTTGACAATCTTATTGTTGTTGAAACAGCCGATGCCGTGCTTGTTGCTTCGAGGGCCTCCGTTCAGGATGTCAAGATGCTTGTCGAAGAGTTGAAAAGGAAAGAACGGGATGAAGCAGAGGTCCACCGGAGGGTCTACAGACCTTGGGGTTCTTATGAAACCGTTGATGTTTCAGAACGCTTCAAAGTCAAGCGCATTACGGTAAAACCAGGAGAGGCGCTCTCCTTGCAAAAACATCATCACCGTGCGGAGCACTGGGTTGTTGTAAAAGGAACCGCCCTTGTGAGAGTGGAGGACAAGGAAACCACCCTGCTCGAAGATCAGTCAACCTATATTCCTGTCGGGGCACTCCATCGACTTGAAAATACCGGAGAAATTCCGCTTGAATTGATTGAGGTGCAGTCAGGCAGTTATCTGGGAGAGGATGATATTGTTCGTCTTGAGGACAGGTATGGACGCCAGTAATAATGAGTTCTGTTGCGCTCTGAAGCCATAAAAATCATTCGTAAGGATTTGCATACTCTTTACCGATTTGCTTTGATGGCATGATTACGTATATTATATTTTAAGTGTATTGTTTAGTCGGCGATAAACCTAAATCTCAGTATCATATGGCTGAAGACATTAAAACTTCCGGTCAGGATAAGCAGAACCAGAGTGATGTTGTTAAAGGGGATTTTTCAACGATCCTGATTGGCGTCGGCACTATTCTTGACAGTACAATGGCTCCACTAAGTAAAATAGTTGCTCAGGCGCTTGATTCCTTGACGGTGGTTGCAAAACAGATCCTTGATGGTGTCAGCTCCTCTCTCGGCAGTAAAAAGTAAGAGCCTGGGGGTTTCGGGCAGTGAATGCCGGTGTTGTTCATAAAAGGATTCAGGCAAGCTTTTCGGTTATTGAAAAGCTTGCCTGTACTGTTTTAATACCGGGATGACGTATATTAATTTGATTCTGAAGAACCATGGACGATAAATTTGTTGAGTATCCATCAAATGTACCATACAGCGCTGTAGAAGCAGAAGTTCTGGCATACTGGAATGAACACGAGATTTTTAATAAGAGCCTTGAAGAGAGACCCGCGGACAGGATATACTCTTTTTATGAAGGGCCGCCTACCGTCAATGGCAAACCTGGTGTTCACCATGTATTCAGCCGTACCATAAAAGATGTTGTATGCCGTTACAAAACCATGCAGGGTTTCCGGGTACCTCGCAAGGCAGGATGGGATACGCATGGATTGCCGGTAGAGATTTCGGTGGAAAAAAAACTTGGCCTTAAAAACAAGGCTCAGGTTGTTGAGTATGGCGACGGTGAGTTCAACGCCGAAGCAAGGGCGCTTGTCTACCATCATATTGATGATAACCGCGAAGGCTGGGGAAAGCTGACCGAGCGTATGGGATACTGGGTTGATATGGATCACCCATACATAACCTGTACCAATGACTATATCGAGTCGGTATGGTGGGCCCTGAAAACCATTTTCGACAAGGGACTGATCTACAAGGACTATAAAATTGTGCCGCAGGATCCGAAATCTGAAACGGTACTGAGCTCGCATGAGCTTGCCTTGGGATACAAAGAGGTGAAAGACCCAAGCATTTATGTAAAGTTCAAAGTCAAGGGAACAGAAGAGTTTTTGCTTGTATGGACCACGACACCGTGGACGCTGATTTCAAATGTGGCGCTCTGTGTCGGTTCGGACATCGACTATGTCAAGGTTTCTCATGCAGAAAGTGGCGAGGTGATGATTCTTGCAAAGTCGCGTCTGCAGGTGCTGCTTGAGAAAAACGACGAGGGAGAGTCGCTCTGGAAGGTTATTGCCGAACTGAAAGGGCGCGACCTTGAAGGGCTTGACTATGAACCGCTTTTCACTTATATGCATCCTGCAAAAAAGTGCTGGTACGTTACATCCGGCTCCTTTGTTTCAACAGAGGACGGAACAGGTATTGTGCACATTGCCCCGGCTTTCGGTGCCGATGACTATGAGATTGCAAAAAAATATGATTTGCCGATGCTCCAGCCGGTTGCACGGAACGGATGTTTTACTGCAGAGGTCAGCGATTATGACGGTATGTTCTTCAAGGATACCGATCCGCTGATTATCCGTCAGCTCCGGGAGGCTGGAAAGTTGTACCGCAAGGAGACCATTACCCATACCTACCCTTTTTCATGGCGTTATGATGTGCCGGTGATCTATTATGCAAGGGAGTCCTGGTATATAAGGACTACTGCCATAGCTGATCGTATGGTAGAGCTCAATAAAACCATTAACTGGTGCCCACCCGAGATCGGTACCGGGCGCTTTGGCAACTGGCTCGAGGATAACAAGGACTGGGCGCTTTCACGTGAGCGCTTCTGGGGTTCGCCGCTTCCTCTCTGGGTTTCGGAGAACTTTGTTATCGGTGATGATGCCGCTTCGGGGAAAATGTTTGCCATTGGTTCCATTGCTGAATTGCGCAAAGGATTCATTGATATTGATGGAGAGAGGCTTCTTCTGGGAGATGCACTTGACAGGGAGCTGGTAGCGCTTGATCTGCACAAACCTTTTGTTGACCACATTTATTTTATAAGGGATGGTGTACGCTTCAACCGGACACCTGAGCTGGTTGATGTGTGGTTCGACAGCGGCTCCATGCCGTTTGCCCAGTTGCACTACCCGTTTGAAAATCGCGACCTGTTTGCGCAGACCTTTCCTGCCGATTTCATAGCCGAGGGCGTTGATCAGACCAGGGGATGGTTCTATACCATGCATGCCATTGCCTCGCTGATATTTGATAAGCCGGCATACAAAAACCTGATTGTGAACGGTCACATTCTTGATAAACAGGGTCACAAAATGTCGAAGTCAAAAGGCAACGTGGTTGATCCTTTTGAAACCATGGAGCGTTACGGTGCTGATGCACTTCGCTGGTATCTGATGGTGACAAGTCCTCCCTGGAGACCGAAATCATTTAATACCGATGAGATTGAGGAGGAGCAGCGAAAGTTTTTCCGGGCCTTCATCAACAGCTATAATTTCTTTGTGCTCTATGCCAATGTTGATGGTTTTACCTTTGCTGAACCCAGCATTGCAGTGCACGAGCGTTCCGAGCTTGACCGCTGGGTTTTGTCCTGCCTGAACACCCTTGTTGGAGCTGTTCACATGCGTATGGAGCAGTATGATCTTACAGGGGCAGTGAGGCTGATCAATGATTTTACCGTTGATGATCTTTCAAACTGGTATATCCGCCGCTCACGGAAACGGTTCTGGAAAAGCGATATGGGGCCTGACAAGATTGCGGCCTATCAGACGCTCTACAGCTCTCTTGAGACGCTGGCAAAGCTCCTGGCGCCATTTACTCCCTTTCTTGCCGACCGTATCTACCTGAATCTTAATGGAGTCAGTAAACGTGAATCCTGTGAGTCCGTTCACCTGGCGGATTTTCCTCTTCCTGAAATTTCAGCTATCGATCGCCCGCTTGAACAACGCATGAAAAAGGCGCAGATTATTACTTCACTCGTCCGTACCATGCGCGAAAAAGCTTCAATCAAGGTTCGCCAGCCGCTCAAGCGTATTCTGCTTTCTGTCAGTGATGCTGAAGCACGAGAGGAGTATCGACTGGTTGACGATATTATTATGGAGGAGATCAATGTTCAGAAGATCGAGTACATAGAGGAGGAAGGCTCAGTTATCAGCAAAAAGGTAAAACCAAATTTCAAATCTCTCGGCCCACGTTTCGGCAAGGATATGAAAGTACTGGCGGAAGCCATAAGGATCATGAGCCATAATCAGATCGCGCTTCTGGAAAAGCAAGGCACCCTCTCGCTTGAGCTTGATGGCAAAGGGTTTGATATTCTGCGTGAGGATGTTGAGATCATGCATGAGGATATCGAGGGTTGGCTGGTAGCATCTGATGAAGCTAATGGCATCATGGTTGCACTTGATACGGAGATGACTGAAGAACTTCAAATGCTTGGACTTTCCCGTGAACTGGTTAGTCGTATCCAGTCACTTCGCAAGGAGAGTGGTTTCGATATTACCGACAGGATCTCTCTTTCTATTCAGGGATCAGAAAAACTTCTGGATGCGGTGAAGAGAAATGATGCGTATATTAAAGCAGAAACTCTTGCCACAGCTCTTATCACAACACATGTCGATCCTTCATCAGCAGCAGCCGGAAGACAAGAGACGGTCAATGGCGAAATATGCTGGTTATCACTTGAAAAATATGTAAGTTAGTAGTATTATACAGCTCTGTAATTTTACCGCCTTCTTTGAGATTAAGAAAATGTGATCTATTATGGCCAAAAAGAATAGTAGTGCTTCCAAGAAGGAAAATGAGGTTATTGAGGAACCTGTCCTTACTAAAACCTATTTAACCGACGAGGAACTCGAACATTTCAAGCAATTGCTTCTTAAAAGACGCGAAGAGGTGCTTCGTGATCTGGATATTCTGCGCTCCTCGATTTCCGATGAGAATGTGGAAGATTCCATTAATTCCAACTACTCCATGCATATGGCTGATCACGGTACTGATACCATGGATCGTGAACAGCGTTTCATGTTTATTGCCCGTGACGAAAAATACATCGGCTATATTGATCAGGCTCTTGACAGGATTAGAAACAAAGTTTACGGTATCTGTATCAAGTCTGGAAAACCTATTCCAAAAAAGAGACTTGAGGCTGTCCCGCACACCTCAGTGAGAATTGAGTTTAAACAGGGGAAAAAGTAGGAAAAGAGAGAGATGCGTGTGGGTACGCATCTCTCTTTGATCAGTCATATTCCTCTTTATCGGTCGTTGCATCATTGACCTGGATTGGGTAGTCACCGCTGAAACAAGCGGTGCAGTAGCTGCTCTCTTCATCTTCAAACGATGGCACGCTGTTCATCAATCCCGGCATGGAAAGGTACTTCAATGAATCGACACCTATATACTCCCTTATTTTTTCAATTTCCTCCCCGTCATTATCCATGTTGTCAAACATGTGGGTGAGCAACTGCCGTTTGTTAGGGAAATCCATCCCGTAAAAACAGGGATTGGTAATCGGTGGAGAGCTGATGTGCAGGTTGATCGACTTGGGATTGGCCTCACGGATCAGTTTAATCAGCATCTTTGCAGTTGTTCCGCGGACAATGGAGTCGTCAACGAGAATGATAGGCCTGTCGAAAAGTACTCCACGCACAATGTTGTATTTGGAGCGAACCTTGATGTCGCGGCTGTGAATGCCAGGTTGAATAAAGGTTCTTCCAACATAATGGTTTCGGATAAGGCCATGTTCGAATCTGGCCGGGCGATCCATTTTTATGCTTTCCCGAACAAATCCAAGCGCGGCAGTATTTGACGAATCGGGTACGCTGACAACGGTCAGCTCCTTCTCGCCGGGCTGATGCTTGATTGTCGATTCTCTGGCAAGGTTCTTGCCAAGATTTCGCCTGATCTTGTCAACAGAGTGTTGGAAAATAAAACTGTCTGGACGGGCAAAATAGACATATTCAAAAATGCAGCGTGCCTTGTGTTTTGAGGTCGGTAAAAAAAGAGAGGTGGGTTTCTCGTTCGTTACCGCAAGATGGTCGATCATAAGAATTTCACCAGGCTCAATATCACGAATGTACTCTGCCTGGATAATATCGAAGGCGCAGGTCTCACTGGCAACGATATAGGTCAGTTCTCCTGTGAGCGGATCAACTTTTTTTCCGAGAGCAAGCGGTCTGAACCCGTAGGGATCTCTTGCGGCGATCATCTGGTTGTTGGCCAGAATGACTATTGAGTATGCACCCTCTGCTTGCATCAATGCTTCGTAGATCTGATGCAGAGGTTCTTTTTCACGGCTTCTCGCTGCCAGGTGCGGGATAATTTCAGTATCCGAAGATGCCTGAAAAATAACTCCAAGTTCTGTCAGTTCGCGCCGTAATGCACGAGAGTTGGTAAGGTTTCCGTTATGGGCTATCGCAAGACTTCCGGAACGGTAAGTCAGGGAGAAGGGTTGAATATTGCTGATGGATTTTGAAGAACCAGTAGTCGAATAACGATTATGACCGATAGCGGCATAACCGCTTAGGTTTTCAAAAATCGTTTCATCCCTGAACACTTCCGAGACCAGCCCCATGCCCTTGTGCTGCTTGAAGAGGGTTTTCTTTTTAACCTTGTTGTATTCTGCAACAACGATGCCTGCGGCTTCTTGTCCTCTGTGCTGAAGAGAGTAAAGTCCATAGAAGGTATCTTCCGCGGGAGTTTTTGAATTAAAAACGCCGAAAACTCCACACATTGGCAATAATATGTTAAAGTTGAGTAATCTTCACCCATGAATCTGAATAATGACGAATGAACATAACTATTCAAACGGATAATTGAAAATAATCGTTGCATGAGATAATTATCACCGTTTTTAAAACCTTCTACTCTCCTGATTTTCATTGTTTTACTATTTTCACTTTTAATTAACTATCCATAAAGCTCATGTATTCAACAACAAACAAAAATCCTGAACCACCTGGTGTGGTGATTTGGGTTCTGGTAACCCTGCTATGGGGAACAGTGTTTTTTTTGACATCGATTTTCATGCTGAGCTATGCCTCGATGTGGCTCGGTCAGGGTGTTTTCAATCTTTCAAGAAGTGAGCTTTTCCATGTCTATGGTATTCATGCTTGTGTGCTGGTTGTCTTTGCTCTTGCAGCCATGCTGGTTAAAAACAGTATTCAGCCGGGAGGCAAACAACAGATTCAACGGTGGCAGGCGATTTCTGAAGGCAAGGGTGAAAAGCTCTTTATCTCTTTTGCCGGAAGTATTGCAACCAGTTTTTTCTTTACCGGTCTGACTGCCATGACCTTTCTTGGAAGTGCGGGTATTCTTGGTTTAACGGTTTCATTTACCATTCCAGTTGTTTTGCTTGCCGCACTGCTTAATATTGGTGCGGGCCTTACGGCATCACTGATTGTGGGATTTGTGTTTTTAATTGCACAGGTTGGCAGGAAAAAGGTATAAAGGGTGTCGGGTAGACAGGGAAGCAGTGAAACAAAAAAAGCGCAGATTATACTGCGCTTTTTGTATTATTTCAAGTGGAGCTAAGGAGACTCGAACTCCTGACCCTTTGCATGCCATGCAAATGCTCTACCAACTGAGCTATAGCCCCTTTCGACTGTCTAATTAAAAGAAAAAAAACTTGTTTTTGCAACTTGTTTCGTTAATTCTTTGTGTTGGAACCTGTTTATTAATGCAAAATAAGCTGTTATGTCACTTTCGTTTGTCATCAGGGAAGGTTTTTCAAGTATGGGCAGGGCAAAACTGCCTGCCACAATTACCGTTGCGATAAGTTTTTTTGCTCTTGTGCTGCTCGGTCTTTTCAGTACAGTTTCCATGAGTTTTTTTGACGTTATCCAGGAGCTGCGCAGCAGGGTAGAGCTGGAGGTTTTTCTTGCAGACTCAATGAGTGAAACTCAGGCTAAGGAAGCTGCAGGAGAGATAAAGATGCTCAAGGGAGTGAAGGAGGCCTCTTATGTTTCGAAAGATGATGCTGCACAAACATTTGCTCACGACTTCGGCGAGGATGTCGTCAAGATTCTTGGCTCTAATCCGCTTCCACGATCGATCAGGCTGAAGTTTCTCCCTGAATACGCAACGCCCGAGAGTATTGAGCGGATTGTGCCAGCAATCCGGAAAATCGCTCCCGATGTTGATGTACGCTACAACCAGACATTTCTTGGTCAGATCGAAAAGAATGCACGGCTGTTTACCTTGCTGACTGGCGGCATAGGGGTGTTGATTTCATTGGCCACTATTGTGATGATTGGATACACGATACGGCTGGCTATGTATTCAAGAAAGGAAAAAATCAGGACCATGCGTCTTGTTGGTGCTACGGCCTGGTTTATCGGTGCACCCTATGTTATCGAAGGGGTGCTTCAGGGTCTGCTTTCAGGATCGCTCGCTGCAGGGGCGGTCTATCTGCTTTTTGATCAACTGCTCGTTCGTTACGAGCCGGGTATCTATCAGGTACTTCAGCCTTCAGCGCTGCTGGTTTATCCTGCTACGGTACTCCTTGGGCTGACGCTTGGTCTTTTGGGCAGTGCACTCTCCGTGGGCAAATATCTCAGGGTTGTGTCGAAACGGTAGTGAGGGTCAGTGCCCCAGAGAGTAGAGAAGGTTTATTTCTGAACTCCAAAGTTCGGAGTCGGGTGTTTCAAGGATCAGTGGAATCTCTTCACATGCTGGATGTTCCATGATGAAAGAGAATGCCTCCATACCGATTGTTCCTTTGCCGATGCTTGCGTGGCGGTCAAGCCTACTGCCAAGCGGGCGAAGGGCATCGTTGAGATGCATGCCGCGGAGGTAACCAAGCCCTAAAATCCGGTCGAACTCCTTGAAGGTCGATCCGATTGCTTCGGTTGTCTGCAGATCATAACCGCTTGCAAAAAGGTGGCAAGTATCGAGGCAGACTCCTACCCTTGTTTTATCTTCGACCTGATCAACCAGCGCGGCTAACTGTTCAAACCGGTATCCAAGATTGGTTCCCTGTCCGGCAGTATTTTCAATCACGGCAGTCACGCTTGTTGTGGCATTGAGCGCCATATTGATTGATTCAGCGATAAGCTGCAGGCACTCATCCTCGTTGACGCCGTTAAGGTGGCTTCCAGGATGAAAATTCAGCAGTTGAAGGCCAAGGCTTTCAACACGTTGCATCTCGTCAATAAAGGCTTCCCGTGCATTCTGGAGCTTAACGGAATCTGGACTGCCAAGGTTGATGAGATAGCTGTCGTGAGGCAAAATATGCTCAGCCTTGAACCCTCCATCACTGCAGTTTTTATGGAATGCTTCAATTGAGGATGTCGTAAGTTTCGGGGCTCTCCACTGGCGCTGATTTTTCGTAAACATGGCAAACGCTTTTGCCCCGATGCTGCTGGCCTGAAGCGGTGCATTTTCAACTCCGCCGGCTATACTGACATGTGCTCCTACTCGTTTCATAACAATACATTAAAAGTTAAAATCACTCGATAGTGCCGAATTTTCTGGCTTGTCCGGCACCGAGATTCACCGTTTCGCGTACAGCAAACAAGCTCTCTTTGGATGAAGATGTTGAAAGCATTTCGCCAAGAAGACCGGTCGAAAAAAGCTGAACACCGAGAATAAGCAGCAGGATGCCAAGAAAAAGAATCGGTCTGTTACTCACTGGTTTGTGGAGCAAAATTTTATCGAGCGTGACGTAAAGACTGATGCTGAAGCCAAGAAAAAAACTGGTAAGACCTGCCATACCGAAAAAATGCATAGGACGGCGAAGATATCGGGTAATAAAGAGCACCGAAAGAAAATCAAACAATCCTGAAAAAAATCTTGAGGAATTATATTTAGTGCTGCCGAATTTTCTCGCCTGGTGTCGGACAGGCAGTTCGGCAATTTTAAACCCCATCCACTCAGCAAGCACAGGAATATAACGATGCATATCTCCACGCAGTTCAAGCCTGCGGGTTACCTCTTTGCGATAGAGCTTCAGTCCGCAGTTGAAATCGTGCAGGGAGATGCCAGTAAAAAGCCGTGTTACCAGATTAAAGAGCTTTGAAGGAATGGTTTTGGAGAGAGGATCCTTGCGTTCCTGCTTCCATCCACTTACAAGATCATAACCTTCCTGCATCTTAATAATCAACTCCTTGATGGCAAAGGGATCATCCTGCAGATCAGCGTCAATGGTGCAGATATAGTCACCCGTTGCAGCCATGAATCCTGCCGAGAGTGCAGCTGTTTTTCCGAAATTTCTCTGAAACGAAATCAGGCGAATCTCCGGTCTTGACATGATCATGTTGCTGATCAACCTGCATGAGCCGTCGGTTGAGCCGTCATCAACCATGATAATCTCAAAATTGAACTCTTCCTCAAAGAGCTGGCGAAGCTCCCGATCATGCAAAGCAGCATAGAGCTGATCAAGCAGATCAGTCAGCGATTCCTGTTCATTGAACAGTGGAACAATGACAGAGAGTGATGTCAAGTTAAGCGTATTAAAAGTGAATAATAAAAAATTAGCAATCGTTCGCTCAGCACCAAGTCTTTTCTTTCTTCTCTTTGCTCAGCACTCAGCAGCAGCACTCAGCACTTTCTTTATACCCCTCTCCATTCTGGTGGCCAGATGTATTTGTGAAGCTGCAACTGCACTCTTACCCTGAGCCGGTCGCTGAGAATCCACCCTGCGAGTTCCTTCGGCTCCAGCTTGCCGAACATGACGCCCATCATGATGGTAAAAGAGTCGGTCAGCCGGTGCTCAAGCAGCAGCGATTTTGCCCACGCATAGTCACTCCGGCATCCAAGCACCATCTTGAACTCAAATTTTTGCCTCTGGGCCGGTGCCGCTTCAAGCGCAAGCTGAATGTTTTCAGGATTGTTTTGATCGCAGACCCCTGATGATGGTGCTTTAAGATCAATGATTTTATGCACACGAGCGTCAACCCGGGCGACAGTTAGAAAACCTCCGGTTTCAAGCAGCACGTTATGCCGAAGATCACAAAGCCTTTTCATGAGAGGATAAACCGCTGACTGCAACAGCGGCTCTCCACCGGTCACCTCAATAAAGGGAGCCTGAAAAGCGACAGCTTGTCTGATGATTTCTTCTGTTTCCAGGATCCTCATATCGCTTTCAGCATAAGCGGTATCACAGCCAAGGCAGCCATGACCACATCCCGCAAGGCGTATAAAGGCGCACGGCCAGCCGGCAAAGGAGGACTCTCCCTGGATAGAGTGAAAGATCTCACTGATGTTGAGTGTGCACTCACTCATGACTGCTGCTCAGCAAGCAGTTTTTCAAGGGCTTCAGGGTAGAGTTTATGCTCACATTCAAGCACTCTTGCTGCAAGGCTTTCTGGTGTATCATCGGCAAGAACAGGCACATGCCGCTGCATCAGAATCCGTCCTTTATCATACTCTTCATTGACAAGATGAACCGTCGCACCGCTCTCCGTTTCACCGGCCTCTAGTACCGCGGTGTGGACATGAATGCCATACATCCCCTCACCACCGAATTTTGGCAGAAGGGCTGGATGGATATTGATGATTCTTTCCGGAAACGCAGTCACAACTGCGTCAGGTACCTTGCGCATATAGCCTGCCAGCAGGATAATCTCGATGCCATGTTTTCTCAGGCAACCGACCATTGCCGCCGCAAACTCATCAAAAGAGTCAAACTGCTTTTCCATCAAATGCACCGCTGCAATCCCGTTGCTACGGGCGAACTCCATAGCTCCGCACTGTGAACGGTTGGATAGGCAGAGAACGATTTCCGCATTAAGCTGTTTTTTCTTCAGCGCATGAAAGATAGCCTGGAAATTGCTCCCTGAACCTGAACAGAAGACTGCAATGCGGGTTTTGTGAACGATCATTTGGTGATTGTGATGTTGAAACGCAACGACTCTTCATGATATCGCTTTCCTTAATATGCAATTGAGAACTCTTCTTTTCAAGTATATTACCGTCACCGTAGTCCCTGGGGTACGCCCATCAGTCACATTAGTCCTATTGTTTTGTTCCCAGCACTCCCATCTGTCCCATGCTCATGCAATAATAGTAATGCCGACAACCTAAACTTTTGCCAATAACGACAAGTAACAGGTATCAACCATCCTGGGCGCGCCCCTGTGACTTTATCCATTCATGCTGCCTCAGATAATTGGGGATTTTTTCTTACCTTTCCGCTTTACGAAAAGCAAGCACAACCGATAAATAAACTTTCTGCAAATGTCTGATCCTGTCATCAAGCGGGCACTGGTCTCTGTATCTGATAAAACCGGTATTGTTGATTTCTGCGGGGAGCTCTCACTCCTCGGTGTAGAAATTTTTTCAACCGGCGGAACCCTGAAAACTCTTCAGGATGCCGGAATTGCCGCATCCTCCATCTCAACCATCACCGGATTCCCCGAAATCATGGATGGACGGGTAAAAACCTTGCATCCGAAAATACATGGCGGTCTTCTTGCTGTTCGGAATAATGCTGACCACATCAGCCAGGCCAAGGAGAACGGCATCGACTTTATCGATCTGGTTGTTGTTAATCTCTACCCATTCGAAGCAACAGTGGCAAAGCCCGATGTAACCTTCGAGGATGCCATTGAAAATATTGATATTGGCGGCCCATCAATGCTCCGCAGTGCGGCCAAGAACAACGAGTCAGTCACGGTTGTCACCGACAGTGCCGACTACGGACTTGTTCTACAGGAAATGAAGGAGAATAATGGCGCAACAAGACGGGCGACACGTCTCCAGCTTGCACTGAAAGTTTTTGAACTTACCTCCTGCTACGATCGTGCCATTGCCTCTTACCTGACCGGCGCTGTTCAGGGAACAGAGCATAAGGCTGCTGCTGCGATGACCGTTTCTCTAGAAAGGGAACTCGATATGCGTTATGGTGAGAACCCGCACCAGAGTGCCGGATTATATCGTCTGACCGATGAAAATGGAACGCGCTCCTTTGGCGACTTTTTCGAAAAACTGCATGGCAAGGAGCTCTCCTATAACAACATGCTCGATATTGCCGCAGCAACTGCATTGATTGAGGAGTTCCGCGGTGAAGAGCCGACGGTGGTTATTATCAAGCACACCAACCCATGCGGCGTAGCACAGGCCCCGACGCTGGTCGAAGCGTACCGCAAGGCATTTGCAACCGATACCCAGGCTCCTTTTGGTGGAATTATTGTCTTTAACCGTCCTCTGGATATGGAAACAGCAAAAGCGGTCAATGAGATCTTTACCGAAATCCTTATCGCACCAGCTTTTGAGGATGGAGTGCTCGATATGCTGATGAAGAAAAAAGATCGCCGGCTTGTGCAGCAGAACAATCCCTTGCCAAAAGGTGGCTGGGAGTTCAAATCTACACCGTTCGGTATGCTTGTTCAGGAGCGCGACAGCAAAATAGTTGCAAAAGAGGATTTGACCGTAGTAACCAAACGGCAGCCAACCGATGAGGAAGTTGCAGACCTGATGTTTGCCTGGAAAATCTGCAAGCATATCAAGTCGAACACCATTCTCTATGTTAAAAACCGTCAGACCTTCGGTGTCGGAGCCGGTCAGATGTCGCGTGTAGACTCTTCAAAAATCGCACGCTGGAAAGCCTCTGAAGTTGGCCTCGACCTGCACGGTTCAGTTGTCGCTTCAGATGCATTCTTCCCGTTTGCTGATGGCCTGCTCGCCGCAGCTGAGGCTGGAGTAACGGCGGTTATACAGCCAGGAGGTTCCATCAGGGATAACGAGGTGATTGAAGCAGCCGATGCCAACAACCTTGCCATGGTCTTTACCGGCATGAGGCATTTCAAACACTGACGTTGATGTGATATTTGCTCTCCCCAAGGAGTACAGTATAAAACAGAAAAGGCATACGGTTACCGTGTGCCTTTTCTGTTTTCAAGCTATTAATGCCAAAATCAGAAGTCTTCGTTATTTTTTAACTGGTAGAGGCCACTTTACCGGTTCGCTGCTGCGTTTTGGGGCTACAGTGGCAGCCTTCTTTATCGGAGGTGACGTCATTTCCTTTTCAATATCATCGGCCAACGATTTATAAAACATGTTCATACCTTTTTCATAGGCCCAGCTGAGCATTTTAGATCCTTTTGGTTCTGTCGGGTCAATAGCCATGATTTTTTTATTTAAATTTATCCACAGTTTCCTTGCGACTACCGCTTATTAACGCATCTCATTTTTCTTTTTCACGGCATAAGCGAATCACATCAAGAGGAAGTATAGGTTAAAATTCACTGACTACTTAACATTTTAACAGAGGTAACAAATATGAGCGCTAAAAAGCCACAATCCATCTTTCAGCTGAAGGTAACCTTAAGCGGTTCAAAGCCTCCGATCTGGCGGCGCATCCTGGTCCCCGATAATATCACGCTCAGCCGTCTCCATGTTGTCCTGCAGGTGGTTATGGGATGGACAAACAGTCATCTCCATCAATTTGCCGCCAAAGGAGAGAACTACGGTCCACTTGACACGAATGAAAACGAAAATTTGTTTGGAACAACGGTCAATGACGAAAACAAGGTGAGCTTATCCAGCCTGTTCGTGTCAGAACATGATTTCATGATCTACGATTATGATTTTGGAGATAGCTGGGAGCACCATATAACTCTCGAAAAAATAGTTCCTTACGACAGTTCAACAAAACTGCCGGTTTGTCTCACCGGCAAAAGGGCCTGTCCACCCGAAGATTGCGGAGGTGTGTGGGGTTATCAAGATTTGCTGGAGATAGTTGCCGACAAGTCTCATCCCGACTACGAAGATACCATGGATTGGCTTGACGAAGATTTCGACCCCGAAACATTTAATAAAACCCAGGTAAATGCTCAACTGCTAAAATACTGTAAATGATTAACATAAAGTACATGAGTTTATAACATTGTGACACAACAGCGATCGTATTACAGCATGCAATCTTTTCTTCATCCATTAGCTGAGATTTTTGGCTTTACGGCAACCGACCAGTCGCCTAAAGCACAACGGTATCGCTTACACAGGCTTTGCCCTTTCAATAATAAGGTTCCCAACTGCACTACAGACAAAGCGAAAAATCCTCTCGGAGTGTGCAGTATATTGCAGTATAATAAGCCAGTCATCACTTGTCCTGTCAGGTTTCGTGAAGAGTGGTTGATTACCGATGATGCAGCTTCATTCTTTTTTAAAGGAGGAGTACAATGGAGTTCATTAACTGAAGTTCGTTTGAATGATGCTTACGGAAAATCAGCAGGAAATATTGATGTGGTACTCGTTGCTTATGATGAAAAAGGAAAAGTGATTGATTTCGGAGCACTTGAGATACAGGCAGTGTACATTTCGGGAAATGTTCGTGACCCTTTTGAATATTATATGCAAGATCAGAAAGCTCGTTGTTTCATGGACTGGACGAGGCAACCGAACTATCCACGGAGCGAGCATTCCAAACCATTCTGAAAGCAGAGGAGGGTCGTACATGAACAACATCCGGAAAATAACCAAGGCGTCCGTGAATTTCCGCTAACACAACAGACCAGATTGCAGAATATCCTGCCGGAATAGCCACAATGCTTGAGGCCTGCCATTGAACAGGGGAGAGATCAATCTTTTCAATGGCTTTAACAATATTGGCAATAAAATTTCTATCCTCCGCTATAGTACCTAATTGCACATCCATTACTTCTGATGAAGGCCATTGCAATAGCTTCTCTATTGTTTTGAGCTGATCTGATAAAACTGGATGACCGGAAAAGTTCAATACAATATATTGCACACTATCAGGAATGTTTCCCTTAATAGTGTGGATTAAACTTTTCCAAAAATTACTCAACAATTGTATTAGCCATGGAATATTTTTTTTACAAAATATTCAAAAAGCTGAAAAATTGAAACGACACCAGCAGTAATAGCAAAAAATGTAAAGAGATTGTGTTGATTCACTATATCATTCATGATTGTTGATGAAAAGTGTAATAAGAAGAATAATAAAATGCCGAAATAAAAAACCGCAAAAACAAATCCCGCCTCTAATGTCCCTCAATAATAAATCAAATAGTATGTTTTTTGTCATTTTGAATAACGTGAAAAATCTAATCTAATAATCTTCCAATACTATGTTTGTGTAATGAGGTATGAAGTTTTCTGATTCCAAAAATTCCCAGAAGTCCTTGATGTCCCCCCAACTGGAGATTGTAGTCGCAATACTCTATGAGTGCAATTAGATATTAAGTTGACGGTTAACTTTTGGATAACCATTGACGTCATTGATGTGGTCGCAATACTCTATGAGTGCAATTAGATATTAAGCTCGATGGGGGATCTCCAGGATTATGTTTTCGGATAATGTCGCAATACTCTATGAGTGCAATTAGATATTAAGTATCAACAGCGAACTTCAGATAGAAGATGCCGCAAAGTCGCAATACTCTATGAGTGCAATTAGATATTAAGTACAAATAAAATATTTCATCAACCCTGAAATGAAGGGCGATAAGTCGCAATACTCTATGAGTGCAATTAGATATTAAGTTCCGTAATGGTGACTTTTCCCATGTAATATCAGGAATGTCGCAATACTCTATGAGTGCAATTAGATATTAAGGAAAAAGGTGCCAAAATTTTGTCAGCAGGGTTTGCACATGGTCGCAATACTCTATGAGTGCAATTAGATATTAAGTGTGTGCTTTGTGTGGGAGCGGGTGAAGATTATCGAAGTCGCAATACTCTATGAGTGCAATTAGATATTAAGATGCTATTATAGAGGATCTTTAGCCTCTATTTTATATCAATAGTCGCAATACTCTATGAGTGCAATTAGATATTAAGTCTATAAATCTGTCGAAATAATTCTGTTTTTATCCCTTCTGTCGCAATACTCTATGAGTGCAATTAGATATTAAGGCAAACTGATCTTCCTCGGAGAAACAATTGGCTATGGTATTCGTCGCAATACTCTATGAGTGCAATTAGATATTAAGTTATAAAAAAGGTAATGCCTGACACATTCACATAAAGACGAACGTCGCAATACTCTATGAGTGCAATTAGATATTAAGAATGTCTCATCATCAGGGGTTGTGAATGAGTTTATCCTTGTCGCAATACTCTATGAGTGCAATTAGATATTAAGAGAGAAAGCCGGGCGAAGGAGATCAAGACTGGAGTCGCAATACTCTATGAGTGCAATTAGATATTAAGTCAAAGATTTTTCAAAAATCTTAAACCTGAAGCCCTTGTAAGTCGCAATACTCTATGAGTGCAATTAGATATTAAGTCGGCATTTCGAAAGATTGCCGAGGAATATTCGAACACCTCGTCGCAATACTCTATGAGTGCAATTAGATATTAAGTTAAGAAAAATTGTCCGATCGCGATTGAGGTCGAAAGAAATCTAAGTCGCAATACTCTATGAGTGCAATTAGATATTAAGAGTGGCTCTTCGGCACACCTGGATATAAGGGTCATCAGTCGCAATACTCTATGAGTGCAATTAGATATTAAGTACTGATCCGAGTAGGTGCTACCTCTTTAATGAGCGTGTCGCAATACTCTATGAGTGCAATTAGATATTAAGATACCGAAAAGGTCAAGTGTCACAAAAAATATATTCATTTGTCGCAATACTCTATGAGTGCAATTAGATATTAAGTAATTTAAATTTTATTTATTATGGCAGACGAGAATGTTAGTCGCAATACTCTATGAGTGCAATTAGATATTAAGAGAGAAATTGTTGCGTTGATAGAGGCAGAACGTGGGTCGCAATACTCTATGAGTGCAATTAGATATTAAGCTTTGTCTGGGTCTCCAACAAGCAAAACACTCGAACGTCGCAATACTCTATGAGTGCAATTAGATATTAAGTCTACCTCTGGAAACCTGCGTCTGGCATGGGCTACTGGCGCGAAATCCGGAGGATCGATATTTTTCAGTAATGTCAAGGGACATGATACTGATGTTTACAGTTTTGAACACCTGTATGTTATAAAATAATAGTGGTTTATGCAACACCCAAAGGATAATTGCGTTTGAAATCTCCTCTAATTCAATATAAAATTAAACGTTAACTCTATATTTCTCTTGTGTTTTGGTGCATCAGAATTAATCCTCCGGTTTTTACCACTCCGTCCGGTATGGCTCATACAGGGTTCTTGTTCCGGCAAGTACTTCGCTGACTTTGACTACCTGCGATTCAATGTGCCGTCGGATGTTCATGGTTTTACCGCTCACTGGGTCACGCGACTCTTCCCACATGCGCTGTTCAAACAGTTCAAGAAACTTCTTTCTTGCTTCATCAGTAAGAAAGCAACCCGCTTTATCTTTACGATAATAAAAATCTTTGTTTCGTAAAACACCTTTGTTGAGAGTATAGAGTGTCATTGAATCGATAATGGTTCTGAACTCTTCAACCAGGTCATTGATCAGGGCAGGGTTGCCCTTGTCTTCAGCGTGCAGAAAGCCGATATAGGGGTTCAGCCCTTTCATGCGTACTATCGAAAAAATGTTGTTGTGCAGCAGGGTATAGCCAAAGCTGAGAAGGCTGTTGACCGGGTCTGTAGGAGGACGGCGTACCCGACGGAATGCGCTTGTGTAAAATGGAAGCTCTTTTTTGAAGAGGAGTCCATAGAGTTCAAAGTAGAGTGCTGCGGTTTTGCCTTCGAGCCCTCTGAGTGCTTCCATGTTTTCGCATGTTTTGGTGTGTTCGGCAAGCGATGTCATGAGCGAGAGGGTGTTGTCGAATTTTTCTTTCAGTTCTCCGTTGCTCTCCCATGCCATGGCTTTGCGTTTCTGGATCATGGTTCGTGAGTTTTTGATTTTCGCCTCCACAATTCGGCTGGCAATGTCGAAGGCAAAGGGTTCATCGAGTGAACGGAGGTACTGAAAGCGTTCCAGCGCAGAGTTGTCGGTAGTGGTGGCTTCGAGTCTGCCGAAGTAGCTGCCGTGCTGGGACACAAAGGTAACCGGTATGTTGTTTCTCAAGCAGTATTGCATGGACGGAGTGGTGAGCGTGATGTTGCCGAGTACAAGAATTTGTTCTACACGGCGGACAATGATCTCGTTGAGTTGCTGGCCTTGTTTTTCTACGCTGAACCGTTCACCATCTTTGCGTAAAGTGCTGCCCTGTTCCTGCAGGTAGAGTGTGTTGAGTAGTGGTGAGTAGAGCTTGTTGAGTGCTTCATGTTTTTCTTTCTGGCGTTGGTAATCCTCTTTTTCAGTTTTTTCAAGGAACTTGTCAACATCAATCTGCTGTTTTTCAAGACTCTGCAGCAGCTTTTCGCCAAACTCTGTTTGCAGGAGTGTTTCTTTGGTCACGGTTATGGTGTCGTGGTCGCCGGTTTCCAGCTCATAAGCATTGGTTTCATCACTTTCTGCGGGGTGCAGCAAATTTTTCGGGGCTTTGCGGAGTTTGAGCCTGCCGAGTTTATCGTACCACTCTTCGGGATGCATTTTTGTGGGCAGAACAAGCGAGCGGATAAAGAGGTAGCCAAGGTATTTGAACCCTTCAGCAAACGTGGTAATCCGGGTTTTCTCGTTGTTGAGCTGAAGCTTCAGTTCGGCAAGCGCACTCTCCGAAAGCTGGAGTGCAGCTTCGGCGGTTGGTTTGGTTTTGCAGAGAATGAGAAAGTCATCGGCAAATCGTACCAGTTTGAACCCCTCCTTTTCCATGCGTTCATCGAATTTATCGAGGTAGAGATTCGCAAGCATCGGGGAGATAGGGCAGCCTTGCGGAAGACCAGCTGTGTTCTTTACCCTTGGGTTGTGGCCGTCAACAATCTCCACAGTCAGCCATCTCTTGATCAGTTTAAGCAGCTCTTCATCGTCACACAGTTCTTGGAATCGTTCAAAAAGCAGCTGATGATCAACGGTATCAAAAAAGTTGCTGATATCTGCATCAACTACCCAGCTGTAGCCGAGGTTGCGCAGCCGTTCAATTTCATGGGCCGCCGTCATGCGCGACAACCCATGGCGGTAGGCAAAGGTATTGGCTCCAAGTTCCGATTCAACCAGAGGGGTCAGCACAATCGCTGCTGCAGTTTCCGCTACCCGGTCCATCACCGTGGGGATCAGGAGGTTGCGGAGTTTTCCATTTGGTTTCAGCATCACAAGTTTCAGGAGCGGTTGCGGTTCATAGGTGCCGGTGAGCAGTTGCCGGCTGAGAGCGGCCAGATGTTCTTCAATGCGCCAGGAGTAGTCGGTAATGGACTGTTTGTCGTACCCAGCCATACCGTCGTTCGAAACCACCTTGTTCCATGCCTGAAACAGCGTTTCGGTCAATGCCATCTGGTTGTAAAGCCACCCCATGCGCTGCTCCAGGTTATTTATGATGAAAGATGACTACAAATTACGTATTATTTGGTATGATCCTGAATGAAAAGCGCTTGCCGTTATGATGCAGTTTATTCTTGTTACCTACGACATCGAAAACGACCGTCGCCGGACAAAAATCCATAAACTCCTTGAAGGGTATGGTTCAGCGGTGCAGTACAGCGTCTTTGAATGCCTTATCTCCGAAGAGGATTACGCCCAGTTGCGCATGCGCCTGCAGAAGCTTATGGATCCCAAAAACCTTATCGACTCTGTCCGTTATTACGTGCTTTGCCGGAACTGTGTTGAACGGGTAGATATCGATGGCAACCGCGACTTCGTTATTGAGAGTCCGTTTATTATTTCGTGAAGGTGTTGAAAAAAAATAAAGAGGTATGCCTGTGAATAAGGGAAAAATCATAGAGAAAAGGTTGCATGCTGAACGATTAAGGCGTGTTGTTGAAAGTTATTTTGGCAGAAATAATATCAGTGCTCACTCTATAATGTATGCGGCAATGCTTTTGCTTGCCATTGCATGGTTTCCAGTTGGAATCGCTGATTTTATCGACAGTCATTGGTGGTGGTTTGGCTGGTTACCCTGCTCTTATAAACTTCTTGTATCGGTTGTAATCTTTTCAATTTTTGGATGGCAAATGTACCGGTTGAGGGGTAATGACAATAAAGTTAGAGTAGATAAAACGTCGCCGGAAAAGATTCGGGCACTTGGCGTGTTTTTGAGTACTATAGGCAGAACAAGGGAAGTGCAGGAAAAGGAAATTTTGAAAATTGAAACAACTTTGCCCTCATTGCCTGATACCACGAATCTTATGGCAATGTTGAGTGGAAAGAACTGGGAAATGCCACTCAAGGCAATTCAGCATCATCAAGGACAGCTTGAAGCGTTGTATGTGTTTACCTCAAAAGGGAATCCTGGTTCATCCGAAATTATGGTTCTGTTCAAAAAAGTTGTAGATGCCTTATATCCTGGTTTGAAAATTAGAGAGGTTATTCCTGATGGTATTGACTTTGAGGATGTTGAGCAAGTATTTAATAAGGTTGAATTTTTTTATGATATGGCCAAACTCGATGGATTTCCTGAGCAGCAAATTATTGTTGACGTTACCGGTGGCCAAAAACCAAACAGCATTGCCGCATCCATAGCCACTCTTATAACCGGAAGAAAGTTCCAATACATCAGCACCATCACAAAAGAGGTGCATGCCTATGATGTCAGATATATGGATCAGGCGGAAAGTTGATGTTGTCAACGCGGATGTATTGAATCAGTCTATCAAAAAAGGTATTAGCAGAAATTATGATGTTATTACTGACTATTTTCATTTTGCTCTTTGAGTATCAGGAAAAAATCAGTACATATATTGTATGATCAAGCATAGATTTATTGACAATACTCTGATATAACGCACGCCCCACCCCCAGACTGAGTTCACGCCATAAAGCCTTGTAGCGTTGCAGGCATACCATAAACGCTCTTGTACTGTAGTCGCCTTGCTTTACTGAAGTACATCCTAACGCCATCGTTATGTCAAGTACGCCGTCAGTTATTCAGCTCGGGTTGAAACTTTTGAAAAAAGGCAGGCTTGATGCTAATGAGCTGGCGCCATATAGGGAAGCTTTTTCAATACTTGATGTAGATATCTCCGCCCCCCTGAAGCTTGCCGCACTTCATTCGGTTTTTTCCGCTCTTGACGATCAAACGGACAAATATTATAAGCCATCCGCACTTGATCCTGAAAAAATTAACTACCCCTGTCACAGTGCTTTTGATGGTGATATTCTTTTCGAGCTTCCTGACGTAATAGATAGCAATGCATTGACAGTGCTTGAAAAGTTTGGGACTTTTGTTTCCGTTGCCTCTATTCCTCCTTCTGATTCTGTTGATCACTCCCAAATCCCTGTATACGATCTTTTCAAAACTGCCGCTGCAATTGATGATTGTCTGAAAACAGGTGAGGGGGACGAAAAATTTCTTCTTGTAGGCTGTGATTTTTCCGGTATTCAGGATACAGTTTATACTATCACATCCAAAGGTGCACTCAAGACACTTCGAGCACGCTCATTCATGCTTGAGCTGCTTACTGAGCATATCATCCATGAAATCATCACAGTCGTCGGTGCCGGGCGGCATGCCATTATTTATTCTGGAGGCGGAGGGTTTGGTTTGCTGCTGCCAAATAAAGAGAAAACTGCCAGTTTAATCAGCGATTTTGCGGAAAGGTTGAATGAGTGGGCGTTTGACGAGTTTTCGGGCCGCTTTTATATTGCATTGGATGTTCTGCCTGCAACTGTGGAAAAGGTAGCCTTACCATTAGAGTTCAAGAAGTTACGACAAGGGTTATCCGACCGGCTTGACCTACAGAAGCGGAAAAAGTTTCACAAGCTGTACAAAAAGCTGTTCACACCAGAGATGCCAGAGCAACTGACCGTAAATACCGAATGCCAAATTACTCGACGGGACGATCTCAAAGACTCAATGATGTTCGACCTTGAAACTGGCAATTGCATGAAGGGCGTCGAAATTAACAAGAGGGAAGATAGCCAGTATGTCTGGGTTTCAGAGAATTGTTACCGGCAATTTAATTGTGGCGATGACTTGATCGATGCGAAATGTATTGTTAGAAATGCCCAACAACCTCAGAAAAAAGGATACTTCAAATTTCCTGATGTCCACTGGAGGTATGAGGGGAGAGACGATAATACCAAATATGCTTACTATTCCCTTATTAAATCAGATGTTTCAGAGGGCAATATTTGGCACATCAACGATTGGTCTGGACCGCGTACTTTGCTATATGCGAACTACGTTCGCAAGTGTGGTGATCTCTCACTCTATGCACAAAATAAGGAGCTTGCTCTTGTTAATGAAGAAAATATCGAACAAAAAGAACGATCACACATTGCGAAGAACACCGCTTCGTTTACAGGTCTTGCATCAAGTGCATGCGGTGCTGATCTTATCGGAGCGCTCCGTATGGACGTTGATGGTATGGGAGACGCCTTTTGCATGATCGACAATCCTGTCGAGCTTTCCGCAAAATCACGGCTACTCAATCTCTTTTTCAAGGTCTATCTCAACGAAATTTGTCAGGCAAGCTTATGCTCAGGAGTTTTGGTGACCGATATCGTAGTCAAAGAGTACAATAATGAAAATGCTCATGGCAAGCCTGGGCGCAATGTTTCAGTGATTTATGCGGGTGGTGACGATCTGTTCATTGTGGGAGCATGGGACGAGACAACCGAACTATCTTTCGACATCCAACGAACATTCGAACTCTTTACGCAGGAAGGCCTAACCATCACCGGAGGCTTGACTCTTCACCAGCCAAAATTCCCACTCTACCAGATGGCTAGAAAATCAGCAGAGGCGGAAGCCTTTGCCAAGCGCGATATAGAAAAAATCGAAACGGTTGTAGGAAAAAATCGGATAGCACTCTTTTTTGACGATTCAAAACTCCAATGGCGTCATGCGTTGAGTCTTGATGGTAGACATGATCGCTATATGCTCTCAATGAAGTGGTCGCTCAGTTCAGCTTTCCTTATTCCGCTGATGAAAATCTTCATGCAATGCGGCAAACGGAATCCGATCACAGAAAATAGTCGTGACTTTGTTGAAATCAACGCATTCAGTTACGGTACAATTGAAAAATGGTTTTCTGTGCTCGATAAATACCATGAACGTCATTTGCTGTATCTCCCGACAATGGCAAGGGTGCTGAAGGGTATTGAACATGAGTTTGGAGCTGATCGGGAGCTTTTCGATCAGCTTGTCGGATTTTTATACACAAAGGAGGAAAATTGGATTCCTCATTTCCATATTGCTCTCAACTGGCTTACATACTTGAGGAGGATCGCGTAATGGCAGATTTTATAAGCATGTTCAATCCACTACCTAAGAAGCATGATATTGAAAATGGGCTTCGTGGCATACCGAGTTTTACTGATGCGCCATTGGCCACGATAGAGCGTTTTCCTGCATTTGCAGCTGCTATAGCACAATATATTGGTAACACCGTAACGCCAACCCAGTTGCGACGTTTTTACACTTATGTCAAGAGCATAGAAATGGTGAATCGGCATTCCGCCCCTCATGAGTTCAAAGACAGATATAAGCTTGGTTTCATTCTTCCGAAAATTGCCGGTAGCTCGGAGCGGGATAAGCTTAAACCTCTCTATGATATTATTAATGAATGTTTGCCTAAAATTACCACAGTAAGTGATCTGCGGATTTTTGTTGAATTTTTTGAGGCGATACTCGACTACCATGCCTCCATATCGAAAAATAACAGCCAATCATAAGTGGGGAGATCAATATGACGAAACAGATACGGTTATTGGGGCATGTCACAATTGCTGGGGAGATTGAGGCTTTGAGCGGATTGCATATTGGCGGTACGGCAGATTCTATCGACAAGGGAGGTATTGATCATCCAGTCATAAAAAATCCGGTAACGAATGAACCCTACATTCCCGGAAGTTCTTTGCGCGGTCGGATGCGATGTCTGCTCGAAAAGAAAAACGGAAAACCTTTGAGTGAAATGGCTACGGGGATTTGGATGGAGATTTATCCCAAGAAAAATCGTTCCAATGACAACAATCAGCAAGATGATTCATATGACAGAGCAAAAGGGTCAGAAGTATGCCGTATGTTCGGAAATGCGCAATCCGACCCTGGCCTGCCTTCTATACTGATTGTCCGAGATGCTCACTATACCGCAACAACAAGAAGAGATGGTGAGTTTATGCAAGGAGGGTTGCCTGTTACGGAAGCAAAAATGGAGATTGCTGTGGACCGAATTACCGCGCAGGCATTGCCAAGGACGATAGAGCGTGTTCCCGCGAGTGCGCGTTTCGATTTTGCGATCACATACAAGGTACAGACCGACGATACAGCTCAGTTTGATTTGATTGCAGGCAATGATGCTTTGAAGCAAGATTTAAAAAATATTTTGTGGGCGCTTGAAGAAATTGAAACTCACGATGGTCTTGGAGGGAATACATCCCGAGGGCATGGGCAGGTGAAATTCCATTTAAGAAACTTGACTGTTAAGAGCTTTGTCAGGGAGGCATCAAAAGGATGCCCGACAAAGCAGGGAAACAACGACAAAGAAAAAGATTATTCTTTTGAGGCTTTCCAAGTTGCAGTGGATGCTCTTGAATTTTCTGCTTAAGTGTCAAATTCTATCATATGACAGAAGAAAAAACATATATCGTCCACCTGTATTTCAAGAAATCTCTTCACATCGGTGCTTCGAGATCAGGAGTGGGGATAGAGGCGACGCAGGAGTTCATTCACTCAGATACTTTGTGGGCGGCAATAGCAAATTACTGGAGCATCCTCGGACAGGCTGGCGGGGTGAGCTTTAGCGAGTTCATTAATGGTTTTCGCATGAAAACGGCTCAGGGGAATGATTCGGTGATAAATCCTCTTTTCAGGATGACCTCGGCATTTCCCTTTACTCCTGAGGGGCATAGTCGAATTTATTGGCTGCCAAAGCCAAGCTCAGTTCCGTACAGTTTGTCAAGTTGTAACGCGGGTCAAGCTGAACAAAAAAAGAAGTACGGCAAAAGTTTTAAAGAAAAACGGTTTATCACGAAAGAGACATTCCAGCACTGGCTTCTTTTTAACTCCGAGTTAGGATCGGTAATTGATTGTGAGGAAATGGCAGGAATAAGCCATGGTTCATTGCGTGCTCAAGCGACAATAGACAGGTTGACTAATAAGGCTTCGCTCTACCATTCGGGTATTACTTACTTAGAACATAAAACACAGAGCATTGGTCTTTACTGGTTACTAAGAACGGGAGATAAAAGAGTGGAGCTTGGATTGAGAGAGGTTTTCAATGTTATACGAGACATCGGTGGAATAGGAGGCAATATCAGTTCTGGTTGTGGAGAGCTATATCATTATGAGATTGCAGATGTTGATGAGAGTTGGGATTTTATCAATAATACCCCCGATGCCAATGCATTCTGCCTTCTTTCACTTTGCTATCCACGTGTTGAAGAACAGTCAAGCATAGAGCCAATTGCTTTTGAGCATGTTATTCGGAAAGGTTGGACCGGCTCGCTCGCAACAGGACTTCAGAAAAAGAGAAAAACCATTTCAATGCTTGCTGAGGGGAGTGTTCTGTCTAATGCTTTGGGAGGGGGAATTGCTGACGTGACACCAGATCCGGTCAAAACTCCCGAATGGCGAGGAGTTCACGATGTCTTTCGCAATGGCTATGCGTTTCTTGTGCCCATCAAAGTGAATTCTGAAGATTAATAACGATATGATCAGTAGCATAGTTGAGCTGGAAGTCCTTTCACCGCTTTTTATCAAAGGGAAAGATTTAGAATACGGCGAGGGGTTTATTTCCGTCAATAACAAAGTATATCTCATCAATAACGATAATCTTTGCAAGTTTATCGGCGAAAAGACCTACGATACAAATGGTATAAGAAGAGATTCAACGCCCGACTACATTCAGTTGTATGATTACTTTATAACCAGACCTGAAAATCTGAATGAAAATGATATACTGGTACATTATAGAGCATTTGAAGTATCTATAGGTCGTACAGATGCAAATCTGTTTCAAAAAGTCCCGTACGAATACAAGAAAAAGTCAATTGCTTTTTTCTTAAGTGAAACAAATCTGATTTCCGGAAATGAAAAAGATCGGGAACGCATCATCTTAAAGGAAAAGCTTGCGAAAGGAGTGACGAGCTTACCGCAAAGTGACAATAAGAAGTTTGTTCAGAATGGTAGAGATGTTTGTTTTATACCAGGTAGTACCATTAAAGGCGCTATTCGCAACGCTCTGTTATGGCAGATCATGAATGATGTATCGCATAAAACAAGATTTACTGCTTATGTGCGAAATAATCTTGCAGGAACAGATAGGATGAGTAACAGTCAGAAAAAAAAATATGCAGAGGATTTCTCAAATCATAAAGTCGGAAGAGTGACGCTCCAGTCGATTAGCTTTACTGAACACTTCCCTAAAATTTTTATCGACGGGCAAGTTTCCTGTGACATCTATTGCGAACAATGGGAAGCAGCCAACGAAGTGTTGAGGGATTTTCTTCGGGTGCTAAAGGTCAGTGATGCTAATTTTAATGATAAGCCTCTTTTCAAAGTTAAAACTGTCGGAACATTTTGCCGTAATGGTGAAATTCCAGCTATTTCGTTAATTCTGAAAAATAAAAATGGTCATTTTTTCACTACTGAGTTGCAGACTATTGTTGAGGAAACCAAAGCACGATTTAAAATTACGATTGATGATAAGCTGTCTGCGGAATTTTTTCCTTTAGGGCTTCCGGGATATTTGAGATCGGTCGATGAGCTTTTGAAGATTGTCAACGACTTTTTCGCTGCTGTTGCTGGCGAAGAGAAAATATTCTATGATGCAGTGGCAACACCCAATCAAGTTCAGAAGGTTCGGATTTTTTACGAAACCTTGTTTCCGCCTGCCAATGGGACATTCAGGTTCAGGATGGGCTGGGGTGGTGGTATGATGAACAAGACGCAGCTTCTGCATGTTGACGAAACTAAACCATCGCCAGACAAACCTTCACCGAGGGCTGAAGTCAGGAATCTCATTATGGATCGGCAAGATCAAGTGGCCCCAAAATCGAGATGTCTGCTGATTGATGAAAATCACCAACCACTTAAACCTCTTGGCTGGTGCACGTTAAGGTTGCTAACAGGAACAGAGGCTTCATATTTTGGTATAGATGCATATATGCAAAAAGCAGGAGGAGTTCCTACCATTGCACAACCAAAAGGGTCAGTCAAAGCGCTTATTATCGATGATGGACAACCTGTGATGGTAAGAGTACTTGAAGGCAATTTTAAGGACCAGGAAATTAAAATGCCTAAGATCAATTTGAAAAATCTTGGCTTAGCGACCGGTTCCGAGGTATTCATAAAGTTAATTGTTCAGAGACAGCAGGTTGTCAGTATCGAATACAAAGGGAAGTCATGAGTCATTCCTATATCGATCAAAGAGCTATCGTTCTTGCACAAGGAGATCCTAAAAAGAAAAAAGAATGGACGTCACTTCTTGATCGAATGGTCGAAAATGCGGGTATACTCGATAGAAAAAAGCCGGATCTTTTTCCTCGAAAGTTGGCTTACTTTGATCTTGATTATAAGTTGTCTGAGTTTACAAGCCTCAATCTCGGTTTTAATCTCTTTAAAGATTCTTTGTTTGCATTCAGAGAACTCCATGCCATTCAGTATCCTGTGAACAGCACGAAATCTTACGATCATTTGATAAGTATGGTTGGTTTGTCACTCGAGCCTGTAATGCACACAATTTTGACGCTTTGTCCGAAGTCTATTACTCTGTGTATGACCGAACAAAGCAAAGAAATAGGTAGTGCTATCCCTACAATCAAATTTATCAAATATGCGATCAAAACATTCCGATCAGAACCCAGCTATAACCCTGATATTGATGAGTTAATCGTCGATCATAGCGATACGGCTAAGATATTTGCGGCTATAAATGTTAAAATGAACAAATGGTTGCAAGAATCGAAAATTGTAGCTCTTGATATTACCGGTGGTAAAAAATCAATGGATGTTACAGCATTTCTCGCTGCAACAATGTATCGGGGTATTGACATATACTACGTTGATTTCGATGGTTACAAAATCGGAAATCCCATTTATGGTACCGAATTTCTGAGCAAGCTTATTAATCCCTACAACTTTTTCAGCATACGGGAAAAGCAGCTTATTCGCGAGCTTTGGGAACGTAAGAATTATGCGGAAGTTGAACGACAACTCAAGGCATTATTAGCTGAAGACAAGTTCAGTCAAACCATAGCTGATGATTATGGTCTTCATGCAGAACGTGATAGCCTTGACAATATTCTGAAAGCGGCGTCTTGCTACGACTCATGGCGAAAGTTCGATTATTGTGCTGCAGTTAAACATTGTTTCGATGGTCATAAAGTATTTCATGGTTGCGCACTTGAAGATTTGGTGAAATGCTCTAAGGGATATGGAAAAGAATCGATATCTGAGTCTTCAGATGCTAAATCAGCTTTGAAACTGGCTATCGACAGGTATGTACGAGGGACTGATGCTGTAAGTTGTCAAGAGTGGAATCGTGCGGCGCTTTGTTATACTCAGGCGGTAGAAGCATTGATCCGATACGCGATTAGAAATGCTCTTAACACTTTTGATGTAAAGGATCAAGCGTTTCCTGATTTATTGGCAACGAAACCATATAATTATTCGACCAACGCTTTATTGCTGATACTGTTCAAAAACATAAATACAAAAAAACCAAATAAACCTGTGTTCGACACAGAAGAAGGTGAATATTATTTTTCTGACAGCATTCTTTGTAGTGACATAGATGAAAAGGTTTTAAAAAAGAGAAATGATTTGTCTCATTTCGAATGTATTGTATTCGATCCTTGTGAAGATGAAGATGTTGGGAAGACGATTGTGCCGGATTACTTCTCAGTCATGAGTGATATGGAGGAGACAGTAAAAAGATTTTTTCAGTTATTTGTTGCAAGGCATGATATAAGTCTCTGTGATATTGAACATTTTATTGAACTCGTAACCTATTGCACACTTGATGAACATCTTGGCTTACGGCATTCATCCATCCTTTCGTGATTAATGCTTAGTCATGCTTGCAAAGTCATAACAGTTATTCCCCATGCGCATAACCCTCGAACTAAGTCACCGCAAGCGGACGGTGACGCTGCCAATAAACAACAGCCATCTCATCTCCTCCCTCATCTACAACATCGTCGATAAAAGCTCAAGCGAGTATGCAGAAAAGTTGCATGAGCAGGGTTACAGGTTACAGAACAAGGCGTTCAAGTTGTTTACTTTTTCGCTGCTCTATCCTGGGAATCAGCATAAGTGGGTGATGCATGAGAATGGGACTATGAGTACCGCAGAGCCTTTGCTGCATGTTATGGTATCCTCTCCGAAGGAGGAGTTTGTTGAGCATCTGGTGATTGGACTTTTGCAAGAACCTTTTGTCTGGATCGGGAAGGAGCGCTTCAGAGTGGAGACTGTGCGAAAGCTTGATCAGCCTGAACTGACTGATGATATATCGTTTATCATGCTTTCGCCGCTTGTCTGTGCCACAAAGCGGGAACCAGAGCAGTATCCGCAGTATCTCTTTCCGGGCGATCCTGAGTTTGAGCGGGTGGTGCTGGAAAATCTTTGCCGTAAGTATCGAGTGCTGCATGGTCGGGAGTTTTCCTGCAACAATGATCAATTCAGTTTTAGCATTGATCAGGCCTATGTGGAGCGGATGAATGGTAAGGTTCAGAAGCTGATTGCGTTGAAGGAGGGGCGAAGTGATGAGACCATGGTTAAGGGAACACTTGCGCCCTTCCGATTGAAAGCACCAAAGGAGCTGATTGAGGTTGGCTACGAGTGCGGGTTCGGGGAAAAGAATTCGCAGGGCTTCGGTATGGTGAAGGTTGATAATACATTGCTGAGTGAATAATCCCGTTGGCAGTGGAGGAGGTTAGGCGCTTATGAATTCTTTAAAAAAAGAGGGACGTAGTTGAATAGCATTAGAATTCACATTGTTATCCCTGTTTTTAACTCAGCACCCAGCACTCGCTCCTCAGCACTTACAAGGACTGGAGTTCCCCGTAGCAAAACTGACCGATTACGACGAAAAACTCGATGAACTTCTTGATTCGGATAATGCATTTGGTTTAATTACACCAGCACTTATCCTGACCCGACAAACCCGAAAGGAGAATCAGGAACACTATGAAGCCAAACTCAGTTTAGTACGAATACTCTATAAACGGCATTGGGATAAACAACGAGTCATCGACTTGTTTACTATTGTCGATTGGTTAATGACACTACCGGTCTGGCTGGAAACACAGATCTGGAAAGAAATCGAAGCAATCGAGGAGAGCAAAAAAATGCAAGAAAGCATTCTCCGCCCACTGCATAGGTACAATAAAAACTTGAAGGTCAGTATCGATAGTCGTATTTTGAAGTAACTATTTGATCGATAAGGAATTCGTATGGAAAACGTTATAATATCTCCAAAATACCAGGTGGTGATTCCTCGTAAGGTAAGAGAATCAATGAAGCTAATGCCCGGTCAAAAAATGCAGGTTATAGCGTATGGTGATCGTGTCGAGCTTGTGCCACAAAAAAATATCTCAGCAATGAGGGGTTTTCTGAAAGGAATCAATACCGATTTTGAACGGGAGGACGATCGACTTTGAACGTGGTTGACTCTTCTGGATGGCTTGAGTATTTTGCCGATGGCGTAAATGCAGATATTTTTGCCGAACCTCTTCAAGATATTGCAAACGTATTGGTTCCCGCTATCTGTTATTATGAGGTTTTTAAGGTTATTTTATGGGAGAGAAATGAGTCCGATGCCTTGCAGGTCTTGGCCGTTATGCATCAGGGAGTAACCATAGATATTAATCCTGATATTGCAGTTCAAGCCGCGAAAAATAGTCTTCAATATTGTTTACCAATGGCTGATAGTATCATTTTTACCGTAGCCAAACAGTTTGACTCGACACTGTGGACCCAAGATGCTGATTTTAAAGATCTTGCTGGCGTACGTTATATCCAAAAAAAATTAATCCATGATTTTGCTTATCTCAGAAAGCCTATTTTCACCGTCCGCATCCGCAACGTGAGGCACATATCTACCGCGTCAAGGTGGTGCATGAGTTTTTGACAAAACTGGAGATCACCCCATGAAAAACACAATGAGCTACTGTGGATATATGGCCAGCATGGAATTTGACCCTGACGATAATATTCTGGTCGGGCGTGTCCTTGGCATAGATGACCTGATAAGCTTTCACGGAGACTCAGTAGCTGATTTCACGCAGGCATGCCACGAAGCGGTAGATGATTACGTATCAGCCTGTAATAAATTGGGACAGGCGCCAGAAAAGCCTGCGTCCGGACGTCTCATGTTGCGTGTTAATCCTGTGGTTCATGCAGCAGCCCTCAAAGCAGCCGCGCATACTGGACAAAGTCTCAATCGATGGGCAGAACAAGTGCTTCGTCAAGCAACCCATTCATAACTCAGCACTCGGCACTCGGCACTCAGCACTGTGGTGGGGTGGGCGGCTTTTTTGCGCACTCCCACAACCTCTTCATGACATTGGGGAGTGCTGGGTGCTGAGATGGGAGTGCTAACTTGTTTTCAGGTTATTGGCTACGGCGCGGGCGTTGCGTTTTAGGCGTTTGAGGCCGGTGCGGTAGATTGGGGTTCCGTGGAAGAGGGTGCGGAAGGTGGATTTGGTCAGGTTCAGGATTGTTTCCGGGGTGATGTTGAGGAGGTTTTGGTGCAGGGTGCATGAGCTGTCGGCAGTTATGGTTGTATGGTGGTTGTGGGGGCATACTTGCTGGCACTGGTCGCAGCCGAAGAGGTTGTTGCCGATCATTGCGGACTCTTCGGGGGTGAATTCCCGTTTCAGCTCTATGGTGAGGTAGGAGATGCATCTGGTTGCGTCGAGTTTGCCGGGTTCGATGAGGGCTCCGGTTGGGCAGCTTTCGAGGCAGTTGCTGCAGCTTCCACAGAGGTTTGGGAGGGGTGGCTTGTTGTCGGTTATCTCCTTGTCGACAAGAATTTCTCCGAGAAAAAGATACGATCCAGCGGACGGAATGATGAGGAGGCTGTTTTTTCCGGTTTTTCCGATGCCGGAGTGTTCGGCCCAGGTTTTTTCAAGCACAGGGGAGCTGTCAACAGTTATTATTGCGTTGAGCTCTTTTCCGAGAAGGGTTTTCAGTGATGCAAGAAGCTCTTCAAGTTTTTTTCGGACAACAGTGTGGTAGTCGTCAATCAGGGCATATTTTGAAATGTATGGCTGTCCGGCTGTGTTATGCAGTGGGTGGTTGTAGCTGATAGCTGCGGAGATGATAGTTTTAAGGCCGGGGAGCAGTATCTCTGGCGTTGCTCGTTCTTCCATCCGCTCTTCCATGTAGGCCATTTCACCATGCCGATGTTCACTCATCATGGCGTTGTAGTGTTGCATGGCAAGTGGCTGCGGTACGGGGGAGGAAAAGCCTGTGGCTGAGAAGCCGAGCCGTGCAGCTTCCTTGCGAATGGTACGGGCAAGATTAGTGGATGGGTCCGCCATAATGGGGTAAAGCTTTTGACGGGAGAGGGTTGGTTAAGCAAATATTTATCGTTATTTAAATATACAGTTCAGAAAAACTATTCCCTCCTGTTCAATGCTCTCTTCTTGTTATGGAACGTCGTGAGTTTATTAGAAAACTGGTGGTAGGTACAGGTATTGGTGCCGGTGTTGTTGTGGCGGGATCAGCTGGTCTGATTGGTTATTATCAGCCAAGAAAAGCCTTGTATAGCGATAAGGCATCGGGGGGGAAAGAGAGAGTTGATGGCTCCCGAAAAGTTGTGGTTATCGGTGGAGGGCTGGCGGGTATCAGTGCTTCCCTTGAGCTTGCCCGCAGGGGGTTTGAGGTAACGCTTGTCGAGTCTTCTGCTGCACTGGGGGGAAAGCTTACCGGGTGGGATATTGAGGCTCTCGGTGAGCACTTTCCGGTTGAGCATGGATTTCATGGTTTTTTTGATCAGTACTATAATCTGAACGAGATATTTGCCTGTGCCGGCATAAAAAAAGAGGTTTTTACCTCTTCTCCCGGATATCCGGTGATTTTTAAAAATTTCCCCAAGGAGATCTACGGTCAGACATCGAAGTATTTTCCGCTGAATGTCCTTTCAATTATTGAGCAGTCGAAGAGACTTGACTTGATCTCTTTTCTGAAAAACTCCAACGGGATGATTTCAACGGCGGAGTTGTTTCGATATGAGTACAACAAGACCTTTCAGCACTACGACTCCATTGATTTCCTGACCTATTGCCGAAAGGGTGAAGCGCTGCCTGCATTTGTCGATACCGTGCTGCACCCTTTTTCAGATGCAACGATGAACCGAATGGAGGTATTATCTGCTGCCGAGGCGCTGCGCTACTTCCACTTTTATTTTATGGGTAACCCTGAAGGACTCTCCTTTAAAATAACAAACCGTGACTGTATGAGTGCGCTCATCAACCCTCTTGAGGCCAAACTGAAGGAGCTTGGGGTGAGATTGCGGAAGGGGTGTACGGCACGGACAATTCAGGTTGAGGGTGAGAGGGTTGCCGGAGTTGTGGTCGATAGACCGGAGAGCGGGGGAGCCTTGTCGCTGCGTGTTGACTCAGCAAAGGTGCCGAAGAAGGGTTTTGCTGCATTGCTTACTGCTGAGGGCGTGCCGGTCATGGTTGGTCGGGAGGGAGGTGGTTTCCGGGCCTATGACGGGCGATGTACGCACATGGGGTGTCCGGTCAGCCCTGATACTGTAACGGGCGGATTTGCCTGTCCGTGTCATGCCGGGAGGTTTGATGCGTCGGGTCATCCGGTGAGTGGCCCGCCCAAGGCTCCGCTTGCAAGGCTTGCGGTTGCTGTTGAGGGGGATATGGTTGTGGTGACGCAGGCGGGAGGTGGTGAACGGCTGGCGTGTGATTACTGTGTGGTTGCATCCAATGTGCGGGGTATACGTGAGCTGGTGAAATCTTCACACCTGAACCGCCCGGAGTTTGAAGCAAACGTCGCTTCCCTTGGCGAGGCCGATCCCTATGCGGTTTATCGTTTATGGCTTGACAGGCCAATTGCTTCCAAGGATTTTCCTTTCTATACGGTTTCAGGATATACCTATACCGATTCTGTCTCCATCTACTCTGATTTTCAGGAGCCCTTTATTTCCTGGGCTAAAAAACATGGTGGCTCTGTTGTCGAGCTCCATGCTTATGCTATTGCTCCTGAAGATATCAGGCCGGAAGCGGAGATCAAGGCTGCAATGCTTCTGGAGATGCACACCATATTTCCGGAAACCAAAGCGGCAAAGCTTCTGCATGAGCTCTTTATGCAGCAGTCCAATTTTTCCCGCTGGGCTCCGGGTGATCACGCTCTACGTCCCGGTGTTGAAACGCCATTTTCCAATCTTTTTCTTGCAGGAGACTGGGTAAAAGTTGATGCACCGGTTTTTCTCATGGAGGCTTCGGCTTTTACCGGACGCATGGCTGCCAATGCCATTTTCCGTCAGGAGTCAGTGAAGCCGGTGCCGCTTCCGATTGTACCTATGCAGGGGCTGTTTGCCTGATGGAGTCTCTTTCGGTTCTTATTGGGCTTTTTCTGCGCTTTTTTTCAGGCCGAGTGAGCTGCAGACGGTGTTGTGAAGCAGGGGACGGAACGTTCTGATTTTTATGTTGGCGGACGAGGGGTAGACCCTGTTGCAGAGTAGAATGACCGCCAGCTCTTTTTCAGGGTCGATCCAGATGCTGGTGCCGGTGTAGCCGAGATGTCCGTAGGAGCTGCTGGAAAAATAGTCGCCTGATGAAGAGTGGCCGTCAAGTGAGCGCAGATCCCATCCTGACGCCCGTTCAGAATCTTTGCGTGCGAGAAACTTTTTCAGTGTTGCGGCATGGATAGAGGTGTAGCCGTTTACACTGCCCCCATCCATTAGCATGGTTACCATTCTTATCAAATCTCCGGTGGTTGAGTACAATCCTGCATGACCGGCAACTCCTCCAAGCAGGGCGGCATTTTGGTCGTGCACCAGAGGACGCTGAACGGTGAAGGGCCAGAGAGTGTCTTGTTCAACCGGTGCAATGCGCGGCATGAGCGATTGCGGAGGAGTAAACATGGTTGACCGCATACCGAGGGGTTCGGCAAACCGGTGATGAAAGTTTGCGTCAAGTTTGTTTTTGGTGATGGATTCAATGATTTTGCCAAGGAGCATGAAGCCGAGATCACTGTAGAGTGTTTTGGTGCCAGGTTTGGAGAGCAGGGTATCGGCGGTAATGGCGTTGAAGAGCTCTTCAGGAGTGGCGCAGGTTTTCGAGAAAAGAGTGTGTGCCCTCAGTCCGGAGGTGTGGCGCAGGAGCTGCTCAATGGTGATGTGTTCCTTGCCCTTTCCGCTGAATGCTGGCAGGTACTTTGATACGGGTGCCTGCAGTGAGAGTGAGTCCCGTTCGACAAGCTGCATGGCAATGCTGGTGGTGGCGATTGCCTTGGTCAGTGACGCCAGATCGTAGATGGTCGTTGTATCGGCTGGAGTGCTGTGCGGGTCGTAGGTCAATCGCCCGAAGGCCTTATGAAAAACAACCCTGCCCTTGTAGAGAACGGCAACGCTTGCCCCCGGAAAAACAGAGTCGCTGACAGCCTTGTTCATGGTGGCTTCGAGGGGCCTGAAATCATGGGCCATGGCCGGGAGCGCACTGCTTAACCCGGCGAGAAGAATAAGGAGTGAGGCAAAAATAAAGCGGCCAGAGTGCATGGGCTTTTTTCCCAGGGGTTAAAAAAGCGAGATTTTGACATAACGATGAGGATGTGCTTTAAGGTCTACAAGCACTGAATCGAGGGATGTCAAGGTTCTGGAAAGGTTGTTGTAGAGTGCTGGATTTGAAGAGAGCTGGCCAAGGGTGCCTTTGTCGTTGTTGAGCTTGGTGATCAGCAGTTCGGTTTTTGATGCCGCCAGGTTGAGATGTTCGATGGTCTCTTCGGTATTTTTTGCCATAGCCTTGTCATTGAGGAGTTTTGGCAGGAGCCCGTTGCCATGCGATGCCTTCTTTGACAGTGACGAGAGCTCAGCAGTAGTGGCCTTAAGGCTGCTGATGGTTTCGGCAAGCTCTGTGCCCATTTTTTCGTCCGAAATCAGCCTTCCAACCATGCCTTTACCGTTGTTCAGCTTGTCAAGCATGGTATTGATCTTTTCAAAAGTCAGACTTGCTTTGCTGGTAATGTTAGCCAGGCCGTCTTCTGTAGTAAGTGTGATAAAATCACCATCAGCGACAGGAGCGCCTTTTCCCGTTTTAATATCAACATATTTGTCGCCGAGTACTCCAAGGGATTTAATGGTGGCTTTGGCATCCTTCGTGACAAGGACGGCAAACTCCTGTTTCAGCCTCAGGTCAGCGACAACGTAGAGTGAGTCGTTGTGGGTGACAAAATTCATTTTTGAGACTGTGCCTATTTTTTTGCCTGATACCGAGACAAAGTTGTTTTCAGCCAGGCTCTGCACATCTCTCGAAAGTATTTTTACCGTTGTCACACCGGAAAACAGGTTGCTGTTTTTACCGATGACCAGTCCGAGATAGGCGGCAAAACCAATGCCGAAAATGAAAAAAATTCCGGTTCTCAAATCGCTCCATTTCAAAGCGTTCGGATTTTTCATACAGGTAAAATCTTAAGGATGTTATAGTTCAAGAATTTTGTCGGACAGTATCGAGCGTATAAAGGGATGCTGGGCATTGTGAAGTTTTTCGGTAACATCGTCAAAAATGATCTCTCCCTGGTAGAGGACAGCAACACAGTCGGCCACATTGAAGACATCATCAATAATATGGGTAACAATAACGGCACCAAGGTTGTTGTTGTGCCTCAGGGAGCTGATGAGCGACAGGATTTTTTTGGAACTGACCGGATCAAGTCCGGCTGTTGGTTCATCAAACAGAATCATGTGCGGTTTAAAGATCAGTGCTCTTCCTATGGCAACCCTGCGGCGCATTCCTCCACTCAGACTTTCGGGGAGCTGGTCTTCGTAGCCTTCAAGCCCTGCAAACTGAATCTGTTCTTCAACCCTGCGCTCTATCTCTTCCTCCGGCAGCTTCATGTTTTCACGGAGAAAAAATCCGAGGTTCTGGCTTATGGTCAGGGAGTCAAAAAGGGCATTCCCCTGAAAAACCATGCCCATTTTGCGGCGTATGGAGTAGAGACTTGCTTCTTTCATGTTGGTGATATCGGTGCCGTCAACAATCACCTGACCCTTGTTCGGCTTTATCAGTCCGAGCATCAGTTTAAGAATCGTGCTCTTTCCAACGCCGCTTGGTCCCAGAATTGCCTTGATGGTGTTGTCCCGGACGGTAAGAGAGACGTTTTTCAGAATCTCCTTGTCGCCATATTTCAAACCGACATTTCGTAATTCAATCATGCAGTCACATGTTTTCCAGCACTATCTTTGATACGTAAAAATTTGCAATCAGCACCAGGCCTGATGAAACCACAATCCCTTTAATGGTTGAGCGCCCTACACCGGCAGTGCCTCCTCGTGCCGAAAATCCGTTGAAGCTGCTGACAAGCGTTATGATGATGGCAAAAACAGGGGCTTTCAGGAAGCCGACAACAAAGTCTTTGGGTGCAAGCCGGGGATAGACCGCGTTCCAGAATATTCCGGGATCGAGTCGATGATAGTGTTCGGCCATATACGCAGCACTTTGAAGACCAGCATAGTCGGAGAGAGCGGTCAGGGGCAGGAACATGATAAGTGCGGCAACAAGTCGGGGCATCACCAGTTTTGCAACGGGGTCTGTGCCGAAAGCTCGCAGTGCGTCGATCTGTTCAGATATCTGCATGGCACCAAGTTCTGCACCGTTTCTTGATCCGAACCTTGCGGAAAGCATAAGGCCCATAAGAAGGGGACCGAGTTCACGGATAACAGAGAGGGAGGTTGAGCGCCCAAGCATGGTTTTAGCGCCGAAGTCTTCAAGGAGGTTTCCTACCTCAATGGCAAGAAGGGATCCAATGGAGATGGCGCTGACAAGCACGATGGGGATTGAGTCGGTTCCGCAAATGGTGGCCTGATCAAGCACATCCCTCCAGTAGCGTTTTACTTTTGGAAAAGAGATGAATGTCCTGACTGAAAAAAGAAAAAACTCCTGCATGGTGAGGATAAAATCTTTCAGCCACAGGGCAATTGCTTTTTCCCGGTTGCGAACGAAGGTTAAGAGCATAAATAAAGTGCGATGAGGCAGACTACCCGAGGGTAGTGATGCCTGAAAAACGTTGAAAAAAATAGCAAATCTTCATCAATTGCCCAATCATCTCTTGATTTATGCTTGTAAAAGCCGGCTTTTCATTTTTGTTACCCATTCACAGGGTATGGTAACCTTTCCAAAAGTCTCTTCATCGCGCTCTCTCATTCCATGATAGTCAGAACCTCCAGAAAAGAGTAAAAAGTACTCATTGGCAATCTCACGGTAGTAGTTCTGCCTGTAGGTGTCGTGGGAAGGATGCACAATTTCAATGCCGTCAAGCCCGAAGGTGATGAGCTGTTTGAGCGTCTCATCGGAAACATTCTGGGCCGGATGAGCAAGGAAAGAGAGTCCTGACGCTTTATTGATAAGCGCAATGACATCTGCAGGATGTGTTTCTATGCTTTTCACATAGGCGGGACTGTGGGAACCGAGATATTTGCTGAAAGCTTCGCTAAAGCTTTTGACATAGCCTACATCCTGAAGCACAGCGGCAATATGTGGTCGTCCTACACTTCCGTTCTGAGCCTTGACGATAATCTGCTCAATGCCGATTTTTACACCCATTTTGGCAAGCTTGCTTACCATGCGTTCAGCCCTTTCGGTGCGCAGGTGACGGCAGTGGTCGAGATATTGTTTCAGCTCGGAGTGCTGATAATCGAAAAAATAACCAAGGATATGAATATCATAGCCCCTGTAGGTCGAGCTCATTTCTACACCAGGAATAAGCTCAATGCCTTTAAGTAAGGCTAATGGCTTTGCTTTGTCAATACCTAAAACAGAATCATGGTCAGTAATACTTATGGCCTTCAGCCCTGAGTTTGCTGCTTTAACAACAATTTCCTCCGGCGTAAAGATCCCGTCTGAACATTTAGTATGTATATGTAAGTCTGCTTTTTCAAAGCCATTATGCCCTAAGCCTGTTAAGCTGTATGGCATGGCTGGTTTATTAATTAATGTTAGTCTACGTTGCCTATATATAAGAAAAAATCCATGACCGCTTCACACACAAAAGAGAATTATTTTTCTCACTTAAACGTTGCATGGGAAATAGCTGGAAAGTTAGGGGCGTTCGGTGGAATATTACTCTTGCTGAAGAATGTTCTTGAGGTCTGCAATAGCTTTCTTGAGCGCAAGGGCGCGGTGGCTAATGCTGTTTTTTTCCTCTCTGCTCATTTCAGCATAGGTTTTGGTGGTAGAGTCAACCAGAAAAACCGGATCATATCCAAAGCCTGAGGTTCCCTGTTGATCAAGGGTTATGCGGCCTGCAACAACACCTTCGGCGGTGTGTTCAAAATCAAATTGTTTATCTCCCTTATGAATAGATCCTTTCAGGGCGATTACTGTTCGGAATCGGGCGTTTCTATTGGTGATGCCTTTTAAGCAGAGCAGCAGATGGCGAACATTCTCTTCGTAGGTTGGAGTCTTGCCATCGGTCGTGGGGGCATATCGGGCAGAGTAAACGCCGGGTGCACCCTGCAGGGCATCAACTTCAAGACCAGTGTCGTCGGCAAGGGCAATCATGGAGGGAAACTGTTCAGAAAGCAGGCTGAAGATGGCTCTTGCCTTAAGGAGAGCGTTGCCTTCAAGCGTTTGTTCGGTCTCCTCGATTTCCGTATCGACACCGAGTTCTTTGAGTGTTGTGACCTTGAACAGGGGAGAGATATTTTCCAGCAGCGGGCGGAGCTCTTTAACCTTATCCCGATTGCTGGTGGCAAGGATGATGGTAATCGTTGTGTCGGCTTTTGATGGCATGGTTCTACTGAATGATTCTGAGCAGCTCCCTGATGGCCTCTTCAAGCCCAATAAGCACAGCCCGGGCAATAATGGCATGGCCGATGCTGACCTCCTCGATTTCTGCAATTTCCGTGAAAGGCTTGATGTTCAGGTAGTTGAGACCATGGCCGGCAACGACTTTCAGCCCGAGGTTTTTTGCATAGGTAGCTGCTTCACGGATTCTTTGCAGTTCAACGACCCTCTCCTCGTTGCTTGTTTTAAGTGCATAGGAACCAGTATGGAGTTCTACAAGATCGGCACCTGCTTTTTCGGCCAGGTCGATGGCTTTTTTGTCGGGCTCTATAAAGATGCTGCTCTCTATCCCGGAGCCTTTGAAGGGTTTCAGAAATTCAACCAGTGTGTTGTAGTGAACGGTAATGTTAAAACCGCCTTCGGTAGTGAGCTCCTCCCTTTTTTCAGGCACAAGGGTTATCAGCTCGGGTTTGGTCTGCAACGCTATATGCTGCATCTCCGGCGTCATGGCCATCTCAAGATCGAGCTTGGTGCTTACTGCCTGACGGAGTCGCTGAAGGTCGTTGTCTTTTATATGGCGGCGGTCTTCACGCAGGTGGCACACAATACCTGCAGCTCCGCTTTTTTCAGCAAGCAGGGCCGCAGCAACCGGGTCAGGCTCGAATTCATTACGGGCATTGCGCAGTGTTGCAATGTGATCAATATTAACAGCTAATCTCATGGGAGTAGACAATGGTCAATGGTGAATATTCTGATGTTTTGGAGGTTCAGGCAGCCTATTCTTTTTACATCTCTTAAGCGAAAGTAATGAAAAAATGAAAAGGATAAAACTTTCAGCACGCAGCGAATGTACAGGAGAGAATCTTTTACCTTGCTCAATGGTTTGTTTTGTAGGTGATTATGTCACACCGATGTTCCAGAAAAGCCTGTGAAATTCATTACTTTTGATTGATAAATCTTGCAGCAATAAAAACAAGCAGAAACCATGTTGTTACATACTCCGGCTTATGCCGCAAAGGCAGCAAAAGCGCTCATTGAACCTTATGAGATTGTTCGTCGTGAACCAGGACCCCATGATGTGTTGATCAATATTCTTTATTGCGGTATCTGTCATTCCGACATTCACCAAGTCCGCGATGAATGGGGTGGCTCCATTTTTCCGATGGTTCCCGGACATGAAATAGTAGGAACTGTGGTCAAGACGGGAGACCATGTCACCAAATGGAAGGTTGGAGATACGGTCGGTGTCGGCTGCTTCATCGACTCCTGCCGTGAATGCGATGCCTGCCGTGAGGGTGAGGAGCAGTTTTGCGAAGAGGGTATGAGCGCTACCTATAATAGTTATGAACGTGACGGCACAACACCGACCTATGGTGGATACTCAACCCGCATCACGGTGAATGAGGATTACGTGCTTCGCATCCCTTCTGGAATGCCGCTTGAAAGGGTAGCACCGCTGCTCTGTGCAGGCATAACCACCTACTCGCCATTGAAGCACTTTGGCGTTAAACCGGGAGATGAGGTAGCAATTCTTGGGCTGGGTGGTCTCGGTCATATGGGAGTGAAAATTGCAAAAGCGATGGGGGCTAGGGTGACTGTGCTGAGTCATTCGCCGAGCAAACGGGACGATGCCCTTGCGCTTGGGGCCGACGACTTTGTGGTAACCAGCCATAAGAACTCTTTCAGGGAGAACGAAAAGCGTTTTGACTTTATTCTTGATACGGTATCAGCCATGCACGATTACAACGCCTATCTTGGGCTCTTGAAACGCGACAGTACCATGGTGCTGGTCGGGATTCCGGAACCCATTCCCCTTTCCGCAGCTCCGCTGGTCATGCAGCGCCGCCATCTCTCTGGATCACTTATCGGCGGTATCCGCGAAACACAGGAGATGCTTGATTTTTGTGCAGAGCATGCTGTGTTGTCTGATGTCGAGGTGATCCCTGTTCAGCAAGTTAATGAAGCGTATGAGCGGGTGCTCAAGAGTGATGTGCACTACCGCTTTGTTATTGATATCGCCAGTCTCAGGGAGAAGCTTTGAAAGTCCGGCGTCCGGGGAGCAAGAACGTCAGAAAAGTGACCTGTTGTTGAATCATTAAATTGAGGACTGTATTATGTCAATACTTTTTACACCAACCACACTTGGCTCGATAGTTCTTCAGAACCGTTTGGTTATGGCACCGATGACGCGCAGTCGCGCACCAGGCAACATTCCCAATGCGCTTATGGTCGACTATTACGCACAACGCAGTACTGCTGGGCTCATCATTACTGAGGGTACCTCCTCCTCACCGAATGGGTTGGGCTATCCGCGCATACCAGGAATATTTTCAGCAGTCCAGGTCGAGGCATGGAAAGCCATTACCGAAGCAGTGCACAGAAATGGTGCAAAGATATTTATGCAGATCATGCATTGTGGGCGAATTGCTCATCCCCTGAACATGCCCGCAGGGGCTCGCATGATTGCCCCTTCAGCCGTCGCAGCTGCCGGAGAGATGTACACGGATGCCGAAGGCCTGAAACCCTTTCCTCAGCCAGAGGCCATGACCGAGGAGGATATCAGGGTTACCATTGCAGAGTATGCCCAGGCCGCCACCAATGCCGTGGCAGCGGGATTCGACGGTGTTGAGCTGCATGCTGCAAATGGCTATCTGCTTGAACAGTTCATCCGTCCGAATTCGAACCTGCGAAGTGACAGTTACGGCGGTTCAATAGAAAACCGTGCCCGTTTTGTGCTTGAAGTTGTTGATGCGGTGAATGGAGCTATCGGCAGCGAGAAGGTTGGTATACGGCTTTCCCCCTTCGGCGTTTTCAACGATATGCCAATCTACGACAACATGGAGGAGGAGTACACCTGGCTGGCGAAACAGCTCAATCTCTCAGTCCTTGCCTATATCCATCTCGTCGACCACTCGTCAATGGGAGCACCGCTTGTGCCCGACAGCATGAAGGCAACTTTCCGCGAGGTATTCAAGGGTGCATTGATTCTGTCCGGAGGTTACGATGCAGAACGGGCCGAAAGCGATCTGGCCAGTGGCAAATGTGACCTCATTGCCATTGGAAAAGCATTTATTGCCAATCCCGACCTTGTTGAACGATGGAAAACCGGAGCTGCTCTCAACCAACCCGACATGGATACCTTCTATTCCCCTGGACCAAAGGGATATACCGACTATCCAATATCAGATTGCTCCTTTTTTCTGTATTGAAAGTGTATTGTCAAGATACAGCCTTATTCAACAGGTACAATTTTAAAACGTATAGAAACCTTCAGTCGGCATGTAATAAAGAGGTGCAGATCAAGTACTCTTTGGCATCTATGGAAGAGTGGTATTGGGCAAAACCATCTGGATGACCAGTTTCATGCCACATGCGTCTGCATATCGGCGCAAGGTATTGAGTGATGGAGAGTGATCCTGTTTGCCCAGGCTGGCCTCAATGCGAGCAAGAACAGGCTGCGAAACTCCCATACGTGAAGCAACTTCAGCTTGGGTAAGGCCCGCCTGCCTACGGGCATGCAAAAGTGCCCGGAGAGCTGCAAACTCATCTTCAAGTGCATCGTAGGCTATTTTGAACTCAGGGTCGCTTGAGCTTTTATGAACAGCATAAGCTTTTGGGTCAAAGGCTACGGGATTATATTTGTTGCTGTCACTCATGGTGTAATCTCCTTAAGCCGTTTTCTGGCAAGTTTCAACTCTTTGATTGGTGTCGCCTGTGTCTTTTTTATGAATCCATGCAAAATGACAACCTTCCGGTCAACCAGACAACAAAAAAAAGCTTGTCCAATTCCATCAGAACCTCTTGCACGAATCTCGAACAATCCATCACCAAATGGTCGGGTGTACGGTAACCCAAGATTGGGTCCCCAAGTCGAAAAAATATTCCACCATTCCAAAGATGGTTATCATCTATAGCAGTTTATCATGATCTCCATACCAATAAGGATGCTCCAGTTCGCCTGCCAGCAATTGCGAGGATGGAAAAACGGGTTGACCCGGATGGGCAAAATCTTATCAGTGTGTTACACACTCTGTATACCGGTGATCGTGATTTCAAAAGGGATATTAATTCCGCCATGCAGGCTGCCTTTGGTGATGATTTTGAAGAGCTGGTTTTTCCGCCAGCATCGGATCAAAGAATACAAATGCGGATTCGCTGGAAATCACTGAAACGGGAGCAATCGGCGGCTGAACTATCGGATGGGACGCTCCGCTTTCTTTTTTTTATGACCGTACTGGCGAGTCCATCACCCGCTCCGGTTATTGCCATTGATGAGCCCGAGACTGGACTTCACCCCTCCATGCTTCCCCTTATTGCTGAATATGCGATAGATGCTTCGACAAGATCACAGGTTATTCTGACGACCCATTCGCCCAACTTTTTGAACGCTTTTGCCGGAACCATACCCACAACCACAGTGGCGAAATGGGAAAATGGGGAGACGCAACTGAAAACAATACAGGGGGATGAGCTAAACTATTGGCTCAAAGAGTACTCCCTTGGCTCTCTTTTCAAATCCGGTGAACTTGAGGAGATGGGATAAGATTTATTCTTTTTGTCGAGGGTTATACCGAAGACAAGGCCCTGCCCGCATTCTTGAAAAGGTGGCTTGATGCAAGATTAATGAAGCCTGTCGGGATTAGGGTTGTTCGTTTTGATGGGTGGCCTGAGTTAGTAAAAGATGTGGCCAAAAAGGCGAAGCTGCATTTGAATGGGCCATGTAAAGAGGATATCATTGCGGTCATTTCTTTGCTATCAGGCAAGATATAAAACCGGTAAGTTGGGGGAGCAGAGTCCCAGCTTCGCGCATTATCCTCATTGTCTGCCGATCTGGGGCTCAGCGTTCCCGGGAATAGGACCTTACTTCGTTCTGGTTTTCAGGAAAAGAAGACGCTCGTATTTATTTCCATGCAGAGAACTCCAGACTTTTCCTCTACTGTGATGGTTTGCCCATGAAGACGATAGCTCAGTTGGCTGTGCGGCATTGGATTGGAGAGGACATTGGAGTTAAGAACTGCATAATTCACTCCCCCTTGGTGTCGAGCGGATAAGGTGAGCAGACCTGGATGACCTTCCCTGTGTATTCTTGCACCGATGGAGTGAGTGAAGGTGTAATCGGTTTTATGAAGGCGATTTGGATAGTTGCTGGCGACAGGGCGAAAATCAAGCAATAGTGCATCGCATGCTACGGAAAAAAGTTTGCGCTCAATGGTGACCTCTTCCTGCTCAAAGCCGGCATCGCAAAGTAAACCCCGAAACCAGTGGTAAGCCGATTCATGGACAGATGTTTCGAGCGTATCGCTGCCATACCAGATTCCGAATGATCCGTCAGAAAATCGGCTTGTTTGCTGGTTGTTAAATGGCCAGTGTATTCCTTTGAACCACAGGGCATCTTCAAAGGGGCGATCTATTTCCGGGGTGTGCGACTGGTAAGGCCTCGGTCTGGCATCGGATTCCACCTGATGAGCCAGGAAGCACTCCTCTGTGCTGCTGGTCAAATCGTCGAACGGATTCTCTGATTCACTCAAGGAGACAATATTTCGTATCAACTCTTGATGAATATCGGCTACGGTGAGATGGGAGAATAACTGATCCATTGGGCGAAGCCTGGTTACATTCCGCGTGCACGGTCGAGATAGAAACGCACCATCAAAAGTCCGGCAAACCCCCACTCTTTGATGACTTCTACAGGGGTAAGGTTATCGAAGGCCTTGTTTCTTGTGGACATCCAGCGATACGCAAGATCCCGGTTTTTCGTAAACAGCATACGCAGATTCTTGTGAATTGCCAGCAGATGACCTACCCGTTCATACTGGTCGCGACTGGTTCCAATTGGTTCGCCCTTTCGATAACGCGTCAACGCTCCCCGGTTTGCAGGTGCAAGTCCCAAAAGTATGGCCTGATCTTCTGTTGTTAGTTTCCAGTGGTCGAAAAGCGTTATCACCATTTTGGCTAAAGCTCCTCGATCTTCCTGTGTGATGGTCTGACGCTCAAGAACAGTGCTCATTGCCCTCCTCTCTATTTTTTTAAATCAATAAAAAAGTATACACAATTGTTTTTATTCAAACAAAAAATGTATTAATAATACTATTCTTCTGGAGCAATCCACGATTTATGTTGAGGCACAGAAAGATGGTGGCTGATTGGTCATTTTGGTGTTTCAACTTTATGTATTTTTACTATGTTGGTTTTGAATGTGGTGCTATGAACTGGCATCTCTTTCAGATAGAGGTTTATTACTACGTAAATGCTGTAACGGCTTATAGAATTACAGGGTACCAATGAATAGCGTAAGTCTGAAAAAGCTTGAATTCGATAAAGTAGCCAACTACGCAGCGCAGTTCTGTTTGTCGGGTATGGGGCGCGACAGAGTTGTGGCAGCGGTGCCGGTGATGGAGCGGGATGTGCTGCTTGCTGAGTTGGAGAGGGTTCTTGAGTTAAAAAATCTGCTTGAGGGGGAGGCTCCGCTGCCTTTTTCCTATCTGCCCGATACCCGGCGACTTCTGAAAAAGGTGGAGGTTCTTGAGAGCTATCTTGAACCTGATGAGCTTCAGGATATTTATCATCTACTTTTTTCTTCGGTGCAGTTGAGGAAGTTCATGTTTCTCAACCGTGAGGTCTATCCTCTGCTCAATGATTTTACCATAAGAATCTGGCTTGAAAAAACCCTTCAGACAGCGATTCGAAGGATTATTGATGAACAGGGGAGGGTGAGGGATACGGCAAGCGATACCCTGCTGATGATTCGGCGTGAACTCAATAGCAGTCGTGAACTGATTCGCAGGAAAATGGAGAGGCTGGTGAGGCGCTGTCAGGAGAGCGGCTGGTTGATGGAGGATACGGTTGCTATCAAGAACGGGCGTCTGACGCTTGGCTTGCGGGTGGAGTATAAATACAAGATCGCAGGTTATATCCAGGATTATTCGGGGAGCGGGCAAACGGTTTTTATTGAGCCGGCTGAAACGCTTGAGATCAGTAATAGAATTCAGGATCTGGAGATCAGCGAGCGACGGGAGATTGAGCGCATTCTGAAGGAGATGTCGAATGAGATTCGGCTTGAGCTTGAGAATCTGAAGCACAATGAGTCTCTGCTTGGAGAGTTTGACGCACTCTATGCACGGGCACGGTTTGCTGTTGAAACCCGCTCGGTGCTTCCTAGCATTACTGAAGGGCAGTCGCTCCGCATTATCAAAGGGTTTCATCCCTGGCTGATGATCTCCCATCGTGATAAGGCAGTGATTCCACTCGACCTTGATCTGGATGAGGGTGACAGGGTGCTGGTAATTTCAGGGCCCAATGCGGGCGGGAAATCAGTGGCTATGAAGACAGCTGGTCTTCTCTGCTGTATGCTGGGGCATGGTTATCTCTTGCCTTGCAGCGAAAGCTCCCGGTTTCCTCTCTTCAGTGATATTTTTATTGAGATCGGTGATGATCAGTCAATCGAAAATGACCTCTCGACCTTCAGCTCGCATCTTGGTGAGATAAAAAAAATACTTGATTGTGCCGGAGGCAGGGATCTTGTTCTGATTGATGAGCTGTGTGCCGGTACAGATGTTGAAGAGGGTGGTGCTATTGCACGAATGGTGATTGAGGAGTTGCTCTCACGGGGGACAAAAACTATTGTTACCACTCATCTCGGGGAGTTGAAAGCATATGCCCATGATCGCGTTGGTGTTGTGAATGGGGCGATGGAGTTCAACCGTGTTGGTCTTGTGCCTACCTTCAGGTTTATCAAGGGGTTGCCGGGTAACAGTTTTGCTTTTGCCATGATGCAGAGGATGGGTTTTCCAGCTTCAATGGTTGATCGCGCATCGTCATTCATGCAGGGTGAACGACTTGGACTTGATCGCATGCTTGATGATCTGAGCGGTTTGCTCGAAGAGAATCGTCTGTTGAAGTTGCGGCTTCGTGAGGATACAACTGAACTGGAGGAGAGGGAGTTCTCTTTGCGTGCGGGCGAGGCCGGGCTCGAGCAGAAACGCCGGGAGCTTAAACTGAGCGCTTCACGAGAGCTGCAGAAAGAGGTTGAATTTGCCCGGAAAGAGATCAAGGATATTCTCTCTGTGGTGAAAGGTGCTCCTGCTGATGAAAAAAAGGTGCAGGATGCCAGAAAAAAACTTGCTTTGAAAAAAGAGGAGGCCGAGAAAAGGGAGTCCACTCTTCTTTCTGAAGCTGATGCAGCGATTCAGGTTGATCGTACCATTCGTGAGGGCGATCTTGTCAGAATTCTTGATTCCAGCACTTCAGGTGAGGTTGAGAGCCTCAATGGAGAGAGTGTGGTTGTGCAATGCGGTAATTTCAGGTTGACCACTTCGCTGAAAAACCTTGAGAAGACATCGAAAACTCAGGTTAAAAAAAGTCTTAAAAAGCCTGAATCCCCGAAGCTGAAAGCTTCCTGGTCGGCTGTTACCGGAGAGGTGGAGTCCACAAGAGTTGATCTGCGTGGTTTGAGCGGGGATGAGGCAATCATGAAAATTGAACGTTTTATTGATACCATGAGGCTGCATAGAATTTATTCGGTAACGATTGTTCATGGCAAAGGAACCGGTTCTCTACGGCAAAGAACAGCTGAGTTTTTGCAGCAGCACCGCTATGTGAAGAGTTTTCGGCTTGGTGAGTGGGGGGAAGGCGGAGCCGGAGTAACGGTTGTGGAACTTGAGTGATTATTATTATTTTGTATTTTATGCTTAAGAGAGCCTGCCATTCCCATGGTGATTTTTTCGGCCTATAACTATAAATCCTGCGGGGATTGAAAGAACAGAACGAAACATATCTGACTATACCCAATCAGCTGACGGCCTTGCGTATTTTGCTTGTGCCGGTATTTGTCGTGCTGCTTCTGCAGGTTGATCCCTACCTGAAGCTGCTTGGTGTCTTTGTTTTTGTTGTAGCATCGCTTACCGATCTTTATGACGGCTATCATGCACGAAAATATGGTGTTACAACCAGGCTTGGCGCTTTTCTCGATCCTCTTGCTGATAAACTGCTCATTACCGCAGCTTTTCTGCTCTATGTCGGGATGGGTTTTCTTACTCTATGGATGGTGGTGCTTGTTGTTGTGAGAGATGTGGTTGTAACCGCGCTGAGGGTCTATGCCGAATTCAAAAACAGACCGGTTGTGACCAGTATGGAGGCGAAGTACAAAACCCTGGTGCAGAATATCTTTGTCTATCTGATAATGGCGCTGATTTTAATGAAAGAGGCAGCTTTTTCAGGTGCTAATGTTGCAGTCATGACCAACCGGTTTCTTTTTTCCGGATATCTGAACTATATCATGCTCGCTGTTACGGTTTTTACGGTGTATACCGGTATATCCTATATGGTCAGCAACTGGCGGATCTATATGCAGAAGCCTCTTGAGGGGCAGTGATGGATCGGAAGCTTCTTGCCGCAAAAACTTTCTCTACCTGTTTTGGCATAGGTTATTTTCCGGTTGCACCCGGTACGGTAACGAGCATTGTGGCTCTGCTCGCCTATGTTTTTGTTCCAGCCCTCCACTATCTGCCGCTTCTGCTCTCTCTGGTTCTGCTCTCTGTTCCTCTCGGTATATGGTCTGGCGGGCTGATGGAGGAGCACTACGGGAGTGACCCTTCTGTTGTCACGATTGATGAACTTGCCGGCCAGTGGCTGGCGCTTGCCGCACTGCCAGAAGGATTGTTGCCCGTCATGCTTTCACTTGCCTTTTTCCGCTTTTTCGATATTGCAAAACCAGGCCCTGTCGATACTCTACAGCGTCTCCCCGGTGGTTGGGGTATAATGGCTGATGATCTGCTTGCCGGGCTTTTTGCAAATCTTTCCGTTCGCGGTGTGCTTGCGTTGCTCACCTATTTTCATCTTTCAGCTTCGTTGTAGAAGAGCCTGATTTTTTCTGTCATTGAGGGTGTATCGAAACCTATCTCCCTGTACAGGTTATTCATATCTCCATGAGTTACGAAGGCGTCGGGCAGGGCGACTTTTAACACAGGACGGTAAATTCTTTTTGTGTTGAAATGGTCGATGACTGCGCTGCCAAGGCCACCAATCATGCTGTTTTCTTCAATCACAGCGAAATGGGTCGATCGTGCTGCCAGATCTTCAAGCAGCAGGGTGTCGAGCGGCTTGAGAAATCTCATGTTGACGACGGTGGCATTGATCCCTTTATCCTGCAGTGAGTTGGCAACCTCAAGGGCTTTTGCTGTCATGTTGCCGATGCTGAGAAGCGTGAGCTCGCTGCCCTCGCGCACAATCTGCGCTGTTCCTATAGGAATGGAGCTGAAGTTTTTTTGCAGGGAGATGCCTGTGCCGTTGCCTCTCGGATAACGGATGGCAACCGGGCCGGTCAGGTCGTAGAGTGCGGTGTAGAGCATGTCGCGCAGCTCCTGCTCGTTGGCAGGGGCCATGATGACCAGGCCTGGAACGGCATGCAGATAGGAGAGGTCGAAGGCGCCATGATGGGTCGGGCCGTCTTCGCCTACAAGTCCAGCACGGTCAATGGCAAAAACAACGTGCAGATTCTGCTGTGCTACATCGTGCAGAAGCTGATCATAAGCGCGTTGCAGAAAGGTTGAATAAATGGCGAAGACCGGTTTGAACCCCTGTATGGCAAGTCCTGCGGCAAAAGTGACAGCATGAGGCTCGGCAATACCGACGTCATAAAAACGTTTTGGCAGGGCTTTCTGGAAGAGGTCGAGTGATGTTCCACTTGGCATGGCGGCAGTAATGGCGGTAATCCGGGGATCTTTAAGGGCAAGTTCAACCAGGGCTTCGCCAAAGACCTCCTGATATTTTGGCGGGAGGGTGGTATCGGCTTTTTTAAACGATACCCCGGTTGTTGTATCGAAGCCGCCGCTATGGGCGTGCCATTTGCTCTGGTCTTCTTCTGCCGGTTTGAACCCTTTTCCTTTTGTTGTGATTACATGGAGCAGTTTGGGGTGGGGAAGCTCCTGCATCTCCTTGAGAGCCTTGACCAGCTGCTCCATGTTGTGGCCATCAATCGGCCCGAAATATCTCAAACCAAGCGCCTCAAAAAATGCTCCAGGCGTCAATGCGGCTTTAAATCCCTCCTCGATTTTACGGACGGCATTTTTTGCCGTATCTCCGAGTTCATTGTTGAACAGTGATATTGATTTCCAGAGAAGTTTACGGGCCTTGTTGTAGGTTTTATTGAGGGTGATGTTGATGAGATGGGTTTTCAGACCACCGGTACTGGGTGAAATGGCCATCTGGTTGTCATTGAGGATGACAAGAACATCACTTTTAAGATCCCCGAGGTGGTTCATGGCTTCGAAGGCCATGCCTCCAGTCATGCTGCCGTCACCTATGACAGCGACAATCTTTTCGTTGCTGCCCGCAAGATCTCTTGCTGCAGCCATCCCGGCAGCAGCTGAAATTGAGGTGGAAGCGTGACCGGTTCCGAAAGCATCATGCGGACTTTCTGATACTTTTGGGAAGCCTGCCAGTCCACCATAGCGTCGGTTAGTTGGCATCTGTTCTTTTCTGCCGGTCAGGATTTTATGCACGTAGGCCTGATGACCGACATCCCAGATAATTTTATCGTGGGGAGTGCTGAAAACATGATGCAGCGCAACAGTCAACTCTACGACGCCAAGGGTTGAGGCAAAATGTCCACCATTTTCAGAGACAAGCTTGATGACCTCTTTGCGGCATTCATCTGCCAGAGTCTGAAGTTCTGGAAAAGTGAGTTTTTTAAGATCAGCTGGAGAGTGGATTCCAGACAGAAGGGTCATTTCCTGAGTAATAGGAATCGGCAGGGAGTTGCGCATATATTTTCGGGGAGTTCTGGGTTAGGCTCATACTTTGTATGATTAACCATGTTTATGGCTTCCCGGTTCCCTTCTGCCGTTTGTTTGGCGGGGTTAAATACCTGAAATCTGCAGGAGAATATTCCGTTCTTGGCGTGGCCCGTCAAGTTCAACAAAAAAAAGTGACTGCCATTGACCAAGCATCAGCTTCCCTTTTGCAAAGGGAATGGTTTCAGAGCTGTTCATGAGGAGGCCGAGCAGATGGGAGTGGGCATTGTGGCGGCCATCAATTGGATTGAGATTATGCTGGTAGTTGCCGTCTTTTGGTGCAAAGCGCTTGAGGAAGGTTTCCATATCCTCAATCAGGCGCTCCTCTTTTTCGTTGATATTAACGAAAGCCGTTGTATGCTGGCTGATGACCGTTACCTGGCCGGCATCAAGCGCTGATGAGGTGACCGCCTCGGATACTTCATCGGTGATATCAATGATTTCAATGGGTTTTGCGGTTTGCCGTGTTATGGTCTTTAGTATGTATTGCATTGGGATGAACTATCAATTGTTGCCTTATTTCAGTAGTGTTATGACTACTCCTTCGTGAGGATGGAGGCATAACCGGATTGTCCGGTCTTCAAAGTGAACATTCTTTCTTTTGTTATCGGCATCGGTGGTGAGAATGTTCAATTTTTCGATAGAAAGATGTTCAAGTGAAGGGTGCTGGAACTCTATGGCTATGCCTGTTGGGCAGAAATTGGCCAGCACAAAGGCATGCTCATTTTCTGTAAACCGGTGAAATCCAAAACAAAGGGTGCTGGTTGCAACATTCAGATCGAGCCGTTCAATCATGCCCTCCTGAAAAAGCTCTGTTTTCTGAAGAACGAAAAGCTTTTTGTAGAGATCAGCCAACTCATTGTCGTTTGTTTCTGGAGCTTGACGAACAAGCTGCACAGGAACTTTCTGCTGGAATCCCTCCATCTGGTCCTGATAGATAAGATGCATTCCGGGAGTAGTCAGCAGTACCAGAGCTCCAGCTTTGTTATTTGGACCGAGTGTTTCGGCAGCTCTTGGTTCGTCATGGTTTTCAAGAAACCGGCAAAGATGTGACTGGTAGTCCCACGCAGCTGCCAAGTGACCAGAGAGTCGTTCAACATTTGGAGGGGTACTGCAGATATAATCATAAAAGGGTTTGTCGTAGGTATAGTCAAATCCCTGTTGCTGGAGTTCCCACTCCCTGTCCCAGTAAGACTCGGCAAGAAAGATAATGTCGGGATGACGCTTCTTGACTGCTGTGATGGCATCGTGCCAGAACTCTTTTTTCATGGCACCACCGAGGTTGCTCCATGTGGAATTGAAAACGTCTTTCAGAATCAGCATGGCAACATCGCAGCGGACAGCGTCGCAGAGTGAGCTGATTTTGAACATGTTTTCAGTCATCATCCTGTGTGTTTCCGGTACTGCATAGTTGAGTTGCAGTGTGTCTGTCCAGGGAGCAAAGTAAGGATCTTTGCCGTATGCCAAATAGTTTCCCTTGATGTATTCAAAGCCGGATTCAGGGTTGTAAATCTGTTCCTCACTTGAGAGAGGAATAAAAAACTCAGGGTGTTCGGGGAGCCATACGTTGTCGAGTGCAAGGTGATTCGGTACAAAATCCAGCATGAGTTTTATACCATAGGAGTGGAGTTTTTTGCGGAAGAGAAGCAATTCCCCTTCTCCACCTAATTCTTCATTGACGGTGTATGAGGGAATGGAATATGGTGATGATACGATATCGTCGAGGTGAACATCTGGAATGTGATCAAGGATTGAGCCTCTCAGGCCCGAATGAGATTTAGCAATTGCTTTGCTGTACTTGCTTGGTTTCCACACACCCATCAGCCATACTATGTTAAAACCGTGGGTTGAAAAGAAGGTGAACTCCTCTTCCGGAATTTTACCGAGCGTTATGGGCCGGTCGTAGGTTTTGGATAATTTTTTTAGCCAGATTCTGGTATTGATTTCAAAAACGAGAGGAAACATTACAGAAATAGTTTTTATGGTAATGTCAAATTTTGGCAAATATAACAACTCTTCAACTTGAAAATAACAGGTTATGCAAAATAAACACAAAAACTAAGCTCCAGGTTTGGGCCCTGCGCTCCCTGAATTTGCAAAAGGGGTAAAGTTATACGAAATTCAACTGGGTATTTTGGCGCTGTTTAAGGATGACGGGATCTTGGAGGGAGCGCTCTAACTGTAAACAGGTGTTCAGAAGTTTTGACCGATTTTTTAAATGATCTCAATGAAGTACAGCGCAATGCCGTAATCGCAACCACAGGACCTGTTATGGTACTTGCGGGTGCCGGTTCCGGCAAGACAAGGGTGATTACCTATCGCATTGCATATCTTATCAGAAACGAGGGCGTCGATCCCCAAAATATTCTTGCCCTGACCTTTACCAACAAGGCAGCGGGCGAGATGCGGCACAGGGTTGATACCCTATTGCATCAGGGAAGTTCCCGCGGATTGTGGATTGGTACCTTTCATTCGGTTTTTGCGCGTCTTCTCCGCAACTATATAGACCTGATTGGCTACGACCGGAATTTTTCGATTTTTGATTCTGATGACAGTAAAAGCCTGATCCGTCAGTCAATGACTGAACTGAATATCTCTGTAGATGCAGTTCCTCTCAATACGGTTCAGGGACTGATCAGCAGAGCTAAAAACAGCTTTATTCTGCCTGCGGAGTTTCATCGAAATGCTGCGGACTATAATCAGCAGAAGGCTTCACAAATCTTCGAACTCTATGCGAGGAAGCTGAAGGAGAACAATGCGCTTGATTTTGACGATCTGCTTATCAAACCGCTTGAACTTTTCAGTGCGCGTCCCGAAATACTTTCGGAGCTGCAGGACTCCTTCCGTTATATCATGATTGACGAGTATCAGGATACCAACCGGGCACAATACCTTGTGGCTAAAATGCTCGGGGCCAGGCACCGCAATATCTTTGTTGTTGGTGACGATGCACAGTCGATCTACTCCTGGCGCGGTGCAGATATTTCAAATATCCTGAATTTTCAGGATGACTATCATGATGCCCTGACCTTTAAGCTTGTAGAGAATTATCGCAGTACAGGAACTATCCTCAAGGCAGCAAACAGTGTGATCAGCCGGAACCAGCGGCAGATTAAAAAGGAGTTGATTTCACATAGGAACGAGGGAGAGCCTTTGACGCTTATTGAGGCATACAATGAGCGGAATGAGGCTGAAAAAATTGGAGAGCATATACGCCGGATGCGCTTGAAGCAGGAGTATGAGTATCGAAGCTTTGCTATTTTTTATCGTACCAATGCCCAGTCGAGAGTGCTTGAGGATGTTATGCGACAGAGCAAAATTCCCTACAAGATTTTTGGAAGCGTTTCGTTTTACAAGCGTAAAGAGATCAAGGATGCCGTTGCCTACCTTCGTTTTATTCTCAATGAACGTGACGGCGAATCGCTGTTGAGGATTATTAATTTTCCCCCCAGAAAAATCGGGGATGTCAGCATCGGTAAGCTTAAGGAGTTTGCTGAAGAGAAGGGAGCGAGCTTGTACGAGGCTATTCAACGGGCTGATGAGGGTGGCTTTCAGGCGCGTCTGGTCAATGCTCTCACTTCATTCTGCACTGTTATAGAGGCGCTTAAGGAGTTGGCACAGAACGGAACTGTCTATGAAGTCCTGAATGAGTTGTTCAGTTTAACCTCTATTCCTTTGCTGCTTCAGGCGGAAAACACTCCTGAGTCGTTGGCGCGCCATGAAAACCTTCAGGAACTTCTCTCGATGGCCAGAGATTTTTCTGACCATAATCCTGATAATGGTACGCTTGGGGATTTTCTGGAGAATATCTCGCTTGCTTCCGACTATGAAGAGACGCAGGATTCTGATAATTATGTCTCATTGATGACGGTTCATGCTGCCAAAGGGCTTGAGTTTCCGGTAGTCTTTGTAACTGGCCTTGAGGAGAGGCTTTTTCCCCTGCACTGCTATGAGCCCGAAGAGCTTGAGGAGGAACGAAGGCTTTTTTATGTTGCGGTGACAAGAGCGCAGGAGAAGATATTTCTTTCATGGGCGCAGAGCCGCTACCAGTATGGACAGCCGCACTACTGTTTAAAATCGATGTTTATTGGTGAGATTGATGCGACAATAGTAGAGACAGAGAGCGGGGTTTTACTTTCCGATCGTCCAGAGAAGGCAAAACAGGTTGGGGGGTTATCATCCTCATCAAGGGGGTATCAGCCGAAAACGGTAACTCCATCATCTGCTCCTGCCGCATCAGCAGATCAGTCGAAGCCTTCCAAGCCTGGACTTCGTGCAGGGACGATGGTGCATCATGCTCTTTTTGGTCCGGGAACTGTGCTTGATGTTCAGGGAAGCGGCTCAAAGCAGAAAGTCAGGATAACATTTCGAAATATGGGCGAGAAGACGCTGATGGTGCAGTATGCCAATCTTAAGATTCAGTCGTAACATTTTATGAAGATTCTTTTTGGTGTTCAGGGAACAGGAAATGGCCATATCAGTCGCAGCCGGGAACTTGTTCGAAAGCTCAAGGAGGATGGGCATGACGTGGATGTGATCATCAGTGGCAGAAAAGAAGAGGAGTTGAAGGAGATAGAGATATTTGCTCCTTACAGGGTGATGAAAGGCATGACTCTTGTAACCTATAAGGGGAAGCTGAACTATATCGATACGATGTTTCAACTTGATCCGCTAAGACTGATGTCGGATATTGTCATGCTCGATACCGCAGGAACAGAGCTGATTATTACTGATTTTGATCCTATTACATCGACGGTGGCCAAAATAAGAAATATTCCGTCTATGGGGTTCGGCCATCAGTATGCGTTCCGGTATGATGTTCCCCTGGCCAGAGGAAATATTTTTGAAAAATATACCCTGTTGAATTTTGCTTCTGCCCGTTATAATGCCGGGCTTCACTGGAGCCATTTCAATCAGCCTGTTTTTCCTCCGGTTATCCCCTCTTCGCTCTATGCCGAAAATCATAAAGCTCTTGTCAAGGAGAAGATTTTGGTTTATCTGCCTTTTGAAGAGGTGGATGATATTACCCGGTTTTTGACCTCTTTTGACGGATACAATTTTTTTATTTATGGCAAGGTGACAAATAGCCGTGATGAGGGGCATCTTCATTTCAGGTGCTATTCGCGCGAGGGATTTCTCAATGATCTTCTGGATTGCAGTGGAGTAGTCTGTAATGCGGGATTTGAGCTTCCGGGAGAGGCGCTTCATCTTGGAAAAAAACTTCTGCTCAGGCCTCTTGATGGCCAGATTGAGCAGGAATCCAATGCTCTTGCGATGGAAGAGCTCGGCTACGGCATGGCAACCCACACTCTTGATGTTACGGTGCTTGCCGACTGGCTGCAGAAGCCTTGCCGTGAGCCGTTGCGTTATGCAAAAACGGTGGATTATATTGCAGAGTGGATAGGAAGTGGTCGGTGGGATGATCTGCGAAAATACACAGAGGCGGCATGGGGGGAAAGTTTTAACACTAAGTATCATGCATTTCAGAGATCTTGTAACGAAGTGCCGGAGTTGCCGGAGATTTGAGAGCGGGGTTCCGGTTACTGAAGAAACCCTGCGGGAGCTTGTTGAGCTTGCCTGCTATGTTCCTTCGGCAAAAAATCTTCAACCGTTGAAATTCGTGGCGGTTTCTGACTCTGCGGCAGTAGCATCTCTCTTTCCATTGCTCTCCTGGGCGGGCTATCTTGCTGATTGGCCCGGTCCAGCTGAAGGGGAACGACCCCAGGCTTATATCGTCATGCTCGGTGATCTTCATATAAGCTGTGAATTTGGATGCGATAGTGGTATTGCTGCACAGACCATTCTTCTTGGTGCAACGGCTTCAGGACTGGGCGGATGCATAGTAGCATCTCTTGATCGAGAAAAAATAAGGGGGTTGCTGAAGATTCCTGATCGTTTTTCAATTCTTATGGTTATTGCTCTCGGAAAACCTTCAGAGACGGTTGTTATTGACCAGATGTCGGATCATGATTCAGTTCGATATTTCAGGGATGCTCATGGTATTCACCATGTTCCAAAAAGGATGCTTGAGGAGACTCTTTTGAAGTTTTTTTAACCACAGTAGTTTGGTTTTCATAAGTGATGATCCGAATTGACGAACTGCTCCGGGCTTATCGACAGGGCTTTTTTCCGATGTCTGACCCGAAGGATGAGAAAGTCTACTGGTGTCAGCCCTATAAAAGGGCTATTGTAGATCTGGATTCCTACAAGCCTTCCCGTGATGTGCTTCGTCTGAAAAGAAAAAAAGAGTTCAGGGTTACTGTGGACGAGGAGTTTGAGGGAGTGATAAGAGGGTGTGCGGCTCCACGAAACAGTGATCATGAAACCTGGATATCCGGGGAGATTATGGATGCCTATGTCAAGCTTTACCAGCTCGGTCTGGCCCATAGTGTTGAAAGCTGGTATGGTGGTGAACTTGCAGGAGGACTCTATGGGATCGCCATGGGTGGAGTCTTTTTTGGAGAGTCAATGTTTTTCCGCCGTTCTTATGCATCACAGATAGCTTTTGATTACCTGGTTCTTCATTTGATAAAACGAGGCTACCTGCTGCTCGATGCCCAGATTATGAACCCTCATCTCCGCAAACTCGGTGCCGTTGAAATCGATCATGAGGAGTATATGGTGCTTCTTGCTCATGCACTCCAGGAAAAGATTGTTTTTCTCTAAGCAGGTGAAAAATGGTACTTTGATAAATTATAGTTTTTTCCTTTCGAAGAGGGGATGCCTTTTGGGATTATTGACCTTTAACAGAGGAGTTTTTTATGTTGTCGAGGGACTTAACTGAAAACCAGTCGCAGACCAGAGTTATCATTTATTCGGGAAAAGGTGGTACAGGAAAAACCACCATATCATCGTCAACGGCGGTTTCGTTGGCCAGGCAGAACAAGAAAGTGCTGATCATGTCTTCCGATCCAGCCCACTCTCTTTCTGACGTTTTTAATACCCGGATAAGCCGCAATGATCCACAGAAGATCGAACATAATCTTTACGGGCTCGAAGTTGATACGGTGTATGAGCTGAAAAAAAACATGTCCGGGTTTCAGAAGTTTGTTTCTACCTCTTATAAAAATAAGGGTATTGACAGTGGTATGGCTACCGAGCTGACTACTCAGCCTGGTCTTGATGAAATATTTGCCCTAAGCCGCCTGCTTGATGAGGCGCAGTCGGGTAAATGGGATGCTGTTGTGCTCGATACCTCTCCAACAGGTAATACTCTTCGCCTTCTTGCTTATCCAGAGATCATTATAGGCGGGAATATGGGCAAGCAGTTTTTCAAGCTTTATAAAAGCATGTCTTCGCTGGCTCGTCCGTTGAGCGGAAAATCCATTCCTGATGATGATTTTTTTAATGAGGTCAATGTGCTCCTCAAGCAGATGGAGGATATCAACAAGTTTATTCTCAGCCCCGAGGTGACCTTCCGGCTGGTACTGAACCCTGAAAAGCTCTCCATTCTTGAAACAAAACGAGCCTACACCTTTGTACATCTTTACGGAATTAATGTTGATGGTATTGTCATCAACAAAATTCTGCCTACCTCCAAAACTGTTGGTGAATATTTTGAATTCTGGGCCGATCTGCACAGCAAATATCTGATGGAGATTGATAACTCTTTTTATCCAACCCCGGTTTTCCGTTGTCAACTTCAGAGAACAGAGCCGATAGGTACGGATGCGCTGCACGAAATCAGTAAACTGGTCTTTGGTGAGCAGACGCCTGACAAGATTTTTTATTCCGGAAAGAATTTCTGGATTGAAAGTAAAAAAAATGCGGTAACGGAAGATCACCGGGAAGTTCTATGTATCAAAGTACCTTTTCTCAAGGATGCCGAAGAGGTCGTGGTTAATCGCATGGGTACTGATATCGTGGTTACGGTGGACAGGGCCCAGCGGATTATTACTCTTCCAAGGGCGCTGTACAGCCTTGAAATGGAAGAGTACATAAGGGAGGATAATCTTTTGAGGGTGGTCTTCAGGGAGATACCTGTTGAAAAGGAGGATGCAGAGTTGAGTGTGAATAAAAATATGCTCGACAAACTTCGATCAATGAGACGATTGAAGATATAGTATGCACCTTGCCGTGGTCGTATGGATAAAAATTCAGGGGAAACAGTTTAAGTTTTCAAGGGAATCTTGTATCTTAAATGTTTAAAATGTAGAGTTAACGGGGATTTACCCCAGCCTTTGTTAAAGAATCAGCTTATATCATGTCCGAGAAAACGCACTATGGTTTGTTGAAAGGGAAGAAGGGAGTTGTTTTCGGCCCGCTTGATGAGAGCAGTATTGGGTGGCAGATAGCCTTACATGCTTACAGGGAAGGCGCTCAAATCGCCATTTCTAATGTTGCAGCCGCGTTGCGTTTCGGTAATATCGAAGAACTTTCGGCATTATGTGGTAACGCTCCAATGATTGTTTGTGATGCATCAAAAAATGAAGACGTCGATAACTGTTTCAAAGAGCTTAAGGAAAAGTTAGGCCCTGTCGATTTTATTGTCCATTCCATCGGAATGTCACAGAACATTCGCAAGCAGCTGCCCTATGAAGATCTCAATTACGAGTGGTTCATGAAAACCCTCGATGTTTCAGGATTGTCGCTGCACAGGCTGGTCTCTTATGCGTTGAAGAACGAGGCGATCAATGATGGCGGAAGCATTCTTGCCCTGTCATATATTGCATCACAGAGAAATTACTGGACATACTCTGATATGGGTGATGCAAAGTCTCTGCTTGAGTCCATTGTACGCAGTTATGGGCCAAGGCTTGCCAGGCATCGTGTTCGTATCAATACCATATCACAAAGTCCCACCTTTACCAAGGCAGGAAGTGGTATTCCTGGTTTTGAGAAAATGTATGAATACAGTGATCTCATGTCTCCTCTTGGCAATGCTTCTGCCGAGGAGTGTGCTGAATATACTATGACTATCCTCAGTGACCTTTCACGAAAAGTGACCATGCAGAACCTTTTCCATGATGGCGGGTATAGTTCAATGGGGGCTACAATTCCCATGATCAAGCTTGCTCATGAGGTGCTCAACGACGCGGATCTTGCAGACAGGGTCGGGCTGAATGATTAAATTCCCACTCTGGTGAGTTGCCGGGGATTCAGATTGTAGCTGGTTTCCCGTTTTTTTACAGCCGCAGGAATTTACACTACGAAACTAAGAAAGCCTGTTGCTATTGTTCAGTGCAGGCTTATCATCATAGTATAGTTGATATCGTCTTCATCGGGTTCTGCCCTGGTGAAGTTCGATTTTCTTGAGAGCCTCTTCTTGGAGTATCGTTATCAATTAATTTTATAAAATACTTAAAAAGACAACCGAGATGGCAAAAACCGCAATAATCATTTATACCAAAATTGATGAGGCTCCTGCTCTGGCAACCTACTCCCTTCTTCCCATCCTGAAGACTTTCTCAAAAGGTACCGGTGTTGACTTTGAACCCAAAGACATCTCTCTTGCAGGAAGAATCATTGCAAATTTTCCTGAACATCTTACACCAAGTCAGAAAATACCTGACTATCTGGCAGAATTAGGCGACCTCGCCTTGACACCCGAAGCCAATATCATCAAGCTGCCGAATATCAGTGCATCCATTCCTCAGCTGAAAGCTGCTGTCAAGGAGTTGCAGGATCAGGGATTCCAGATTCCCGACTATCCTGAGGCACCCGTCAATGATGCAGAAAAAGAGATTCAGACAAGGTTTGCCAAGGTTCTCGGAAGTGCGGTAAACCCGGTATTGCGCGAGGGAAATTCCGACAGAAGGGCACCGCTTTCGGTAAAACAGTTTGCACAGAAGCATCCACATAAAATGGGGGCATGGAGTAGCGATTCAAAGTCACATGTAGCCTCCATGAGCGCCGGTGATTTCTATGGGAGTGAAAAATCGGTGACGCTTGACTCTGCGACAACAGTAAAAATTGAATTTGTTGGTGATGATGGAAAGAGTGTTGTCCTGAAAGAAAAAACTCCGCTTCTTCCGGGTGAGATTATTGATGCTTCGGTGATGAGTGTCCGTGCTCTGCGTAAGTTTTATGAAGAGCAGATTGCAGAGGCAAAAGAGAGTGGTGTGCTTCTCTCTCTGCACCTGAAAGCAACCATGATGAAGGTTTCAGATCCTGTCATGTTCGGTCATGCCGTTACCGTCTACTACAAAGATGTTTTTGAAAAACATGCTTCGGTTATCAAAGAGCTTGGGGTCAATGTCAATAATGGCCTGGGTGATCTCTATGCAAAAATCCAGAAGCTTCCTGATGCCCAGAGAGCAGAAATAGAAGCGGACATCATGGCTGTGTATAACAGCCGTCCAGCACTGGCGATGGTGGATTCAGACAAGGGCATTACCAACCTTCATGTACCCAATGACATTATTGTCGATGCATCCATGCCTGTTGTCGTTCGCGATTCTGGCAAGATGTGGGGCGCTGACGGCAAGCTTCACGACACCAAAGCGATGATACCTGACCGCTGTTATGCAACCATGTATCAGGCAATCATCGAAGATTGCAAAGAGCATGGCGCATTTAATCCAGCCACCATCGGCAGTGTGCCCAATGTCGGGCTTATGGCTCAGCAGGCCGAAGAGTACGGCTCCCATAACAAGACCTTTATTGCAGGCGGAAACGGCATAATCCGGGTTGTTGACGAGGCTGGCCAGACTTTGCTTGAAGAGAAGGTGGAAGAGGGTGATATTTTCAGGATGTGCCAGGCAAAGGATGCGCCAATCCGTGACTGGGTCAAGCTTGCCGTCAAAAGGGCAAAAATAACCGGCGCACCTGCTGTTTTCTGGCTCGACAGCAAGAGGGCGCACGATGCAGAGATTATAAAAAAAGTTACCAGCTATCTCAAGGATCACGATACAGCAGGACTCGATATCCGCATCCTGACGCCGGTTGAGGCAATTCGCTTTTCTCTGGAAAGGATCAGAGCAGGAAAGGATACCATCTCTGTTACTGGAAACGTTTTGCGGGACTATCTGACCGATCTCTTTCCGATTATTGAATTGGGTACCAGTGCCAAGATGCTTTCTGTCGTGCCTCTTATGAACGGTGGGGGTTTGTTTGAGACCGGTGCTGGTGGTTCAGCTCCAAAACATGTTCAGCAGTTTCAGAAAGAGGGCTATCTGAGATGGGACTCTCTTGGAGAATTTTCAGCGATTGCGGCTTCACTCGACCATGTTGCCCAGACGTTCAGTAACGACAAAGCCAGGATTTTAGCTGAAACGCTCGATCAGGCAATCGGCAAGTTTCTCGATAACGATAAATCACCAGCCCGCAAAGTCGGCCAGATTGACAACAGGGGAAGCCACTTCTACCTCGCGCTCTACTGGGCTCAGGCATTGGCTCAGCAGACCGGTGACAATGAGCTTCAGGCACGTTTTGCCCTTCTTGCAAAGCAGCTTGGCGACAATGAGGCAACAATCAATGAAGAGCTTATCGGGGCTCAGGGCAAACCAGTTGACATGGGCGGCTACTATCACGTCAACGAAGAGCTGACAACCAAAGCCATGCGTCCAAGTGCCACACTCAATGCCATTATAGACGCATTCTGACAATATTACAATTTACCCTAAACAGCAAAAGCCCGGATTTCCGGGCTTTTGCTGTTTAGGGTAAATTGTATAGGATTTCAAGGTTCTTCTGCCCATGCATAAAGAAATGCACCATGGTTGAGCTTTTGCTCTACTTCATCAATATCCCCAGGTGATACCACAAAACATCCATTGCTTCTGCCGATCATCGGGCTGTTGAGTGTCATCAGATTTATCAGGATGTAGTTAAGCGAGACATAATCAGCCGAATGCAGGACAATGTCGCGACTGAATGCGTTGCTGTTCAATAACGGATCAAGACCTTCAAGCCGGATACCTTTTCCATGATCGCCACTGTAGGTTTCCAGAATTTTGTAAAGTCCAAGGCTGCTCATGCCGGACTCAGGGCTGTTTGAAAATCGCCTTGCGTAGAGATCACCTGAATTTTTTCCATGTGCAACAAAGAAAAATGAGAGATCCCCGCTCTTCAGATCAATGACAACCATGCGCTTCAGGTAAGAGGGTTTCGAGTAGTCCACCACAGCAAGAAAGCTGGGCTTCTCTTCGTGATGTCGCCTTCGATATGATTCAATTGAGGCAAATGCTGCCTTGAAAGCCTGCCCCGAAACTTTTTCCTGCAGTATAAAAACCCCCGAAACGAGGGCAAGCACGATTGCCACAAGGGTTAATCCTCCTATTATCCCTTTTTTCATAAGGATTGTTGCAGAAATGTTCCTTTCTGGTACTCCTTGAATGCCCGTTCGAGTTCTGCCTCTGTATTCATAACGATGGGGCCGTGCCAGGCGACTGGCTCGTTGAGTGGTTTGCCGGAGATCAGAAGAAAGCGAACAGAACTCTCTTCAGTTGTGACAGTCACGCTGTTGCCGTCACCGAAGAGAATGAGGGTTTCATTGGTGAAGGGTTTATCCTGATGGCAGAATACTCCTTCTCCTGCGATGATGTAGGCAAAAGCGGTGTATCCTTTGTTGAGCTCATGGGTATAGGAAGTCCTTGGTGGTACCGTAATATCGAGATATTGTGGGTCGATGGCAATCTCGTTGACCGGCCCTTTTGTTTGTCCGATACAACCGCAGATGATGTGGATCTCAACCCCGTTGTCAAGTTGTAGTTTTGGGATTTGATCAGGAGTAATGTTTCTGTAACGTGGAGGATTCATTTTCTGTGAAGCTGGCAGATTTGCCCAGAGCTGGAATCCTCCCATCACTCCATGCCGGTTGCCAGAGGGCATTTCCTGGTGAATAATCCCGCTGCCGGCGGTCATCCATTGAACTGCTCCAGCGGTAATCACCCCACGGTTTCCCATGCTGTCCCCATGCTCAACAATACCATCAAGCATATAGGTGATCGTCTCAATGCCGCGGTGCGGATGCCAAGGGAATCCTTTGATGTACTCTTGAGGGTTCCCTGACCGAAAATCGTCGAGGAGCAGAAAGGGGTCGAACAGTGGAAGCTGGCTGAA
>Ga0364871_1013_pt1 | contig 79419 bp, 76 predicted proteins | sample SorcelAu500001C6_3_FD_206933 | JGI IMG/M metagenome (GOLD analysis project Ga0364871, IMG submission 206933) | Enriched cells from Trout Bog Lake Hypolimnion, Wisconsin, USA - BchlTB.Aug07.5000.01.C6 | ecosystem: Environmental > Aquatic > Freshwater > Lake > Hypolimnion/Profundal zone | place: USA... | reverse complement strand
ATCAAGTTTATCCCTGATCATGCTGTCCTCCTCAACAGTTATACCCTGATATCCCAATAATTCCATTCGTGTTATGGAACTATAGAAACACTCGGAGGCTTGAATCTGCCGAGTAGATATAAACTCCAAGACAGCGGAATCAGAGCTAAGGATGCCAAGGATATAATTTGTATCAAGCAAATATTTATTCCCACTCATCCCGTAAACGTTTCTGAATTTCTAGAAGATCGCCTGAAAATGTTTTAGAATTCTCTAACCCACCTGCAAGATCAATAAGCATCTCTTTTCTAGCAGTCACATCACTAACCGCACTTTTATTCCGCAAAAACTCAGCAAAATCAAGTATTTCGGCAACCAAAGGCTCAGGCAGTTCTTTCGCTGTGTTATAAAGTCTTTCTGCTGTTGTCATATAACGACTCCTCTTTTGGCAAACATGCTCTCAATTTTCCCAAGAAATATACACCACCCTTACACGATTACAAAATAACGCCACAACAACATTCTTCCAATCCGGGAAGCCCAGGGTTTGCACCCTGCGCTACCGGGATATCGCCCCTACGGGGGCTGAAAAGATAGCTTAGTTGAGTCCGTGTATTGTAATTTTTGGATTTTAAGAGCGCTTTGTGGGTTTATTGAGGATAAGAATATCTCCCCCCTGTGGGGGACGACAATCACCCACTATTTATACCAGGAATTTTACACAGAGATCAACGGTGAGTTCCGGATACTTTGATGGTTCATGGTAAAGATATTCCTGTAAAGATTGGTATCTCTCCCGCATATCAAATGGCAAACTTTTATCGCTATTCAACCACGTCCCAGTTGGTTAAGCAGAGGTTTGAGACTGGTTTCGATGGTGAGGGTTGAGGTGTCGATGGTGAGGTCTGGTTCTTCGGGGGGTTCATAGGGTGAAGAGATTCCTGTGAAACTGGGTAGCTCCCCTGCACGGGCCTTGCGATAGAGCCCTTTGGTATCACGTTTTTCGCAGGCTTCAAGAGATGCACTCAGGTAGACCTCCACAAACTTCTCTTCACCTATGATTGCCTTCGCCATCGCACGGTCGACTCGATACGGTGAGATAAACGATGTTATGACCATTAATCCTGCATCGAGCATGAGTCGGGAGACTTCAGCTACCCTGCGGATATTTTCAGTTCGGTCGTGTGGGGAAAAGCCAAGGTCACAGTTCAACCCATGGCGGACATTGTCTCCATCAAGAACAGCGCACGGCACCCCCCGGCTGATCAAGTGCCGTTCCAATGCAAAGGCGAGGGTTGATTTGCCAGCACCAGACAAACCAGTAAACCAGAAAACGAATGGCTGATGCGAAAGGCCAAGTAACTTATGACGTTCTGCTGCCGTCATCTGCCCCTCGTGCCATACAATTTCCCGTTTTTCAGTCATCAGAATGCTCCCCAAGAATAATTTTACAGAATAAAACACTCCCTAAACTGAAGAGACGGCAAAAAGCTCACTGGCTTTTACCGACAAATCACGATACGTTTGTACCGCCTGCTTTTGCAATACTTCATCAACATCCTCAACCTGCCTGACCGCTGGCGCCCTGAACTTCCCTTCAATCGAGAAAGTATCCGCAGAAAAATTGGCCATGGTAAAAAGAGAGGTCATAACCTTTTGCGGCTCAAGACACAACTCCTCAAAACAAACAAAGACAGTATCTTTGGGTGCAGAGTCAAGAAGGTATCGGTAAGTATTGATCCAGAGCGCTAACCAGTAGTTGATGCTCTCTGGTTTATAATCCTGGTCATTGACAATACACCGTCCAGGAAATTGAAAAGGCCGATGGGTTCCACCAAATTCATGATGCCCCAACCACTCCATGTAATCGCGGCTGAATTTGTCTCTTTTATGCATTACACAAAACAGAGTATGCTGCTGCAACAGAGAGATAGCCTGCTGCACGGGATCCCTAAAAGGGACCATAATCAGTGCATCTGGAAATGCCTTTCGAATTGAGCCAAGACGCAGAATATTGTTATTGTTTTTAGACAGGTACCTCTGCTGACTGGGATTATCAGCGCTCGATACCACCTGAGTTACAAATTGCCTAAACTGCTCAAGAACCTCCCGATTCACTATGTGAGGAGATAGTTGATCCTTAAAGATATAGTCATCAGCCGAAAAAGTTCTCCAAAACACCTCTTCAAATGCCTCAGGGCTATCAAAATTCACAGCAATACCATCTCCATGAGCCCGCTCCTTCGCAACCTGATCCTTATGAAATGACCTTGAAAGAACTTTCCAGATATTGGGCATCAAGACAAAAGGCATATCACGATAGGTTAACGATCGAAACTCCCCCGTCTCATAGAATGTCCGCATGAGAATGGTTGTACCTGCCCGAGCCAAGCCACTGATAAATACTGGAGATTGCTCTTTCCCGCCAGCTTTATGTCTGGCAAAAGCCTGATCCAGATCGAACGATATCCACCCGATCCATGGTGACCCTAACGCAAGGCGGTGAAGCACCCTATCTCCAAATGAGTAATCACTCCCACTTGAAACAACGAAAAGACGATTACCTGCATAGTAATAGGCAGAAGCAACAACCGTCATCCAAATCCAGCCCGTTGGGGTAACAAGGAAGTGCATCGTGCCTGGCTTGGGAGCAAACACCGTATCGAGCAGAAATGCACCAAGAGCAATCAACACAAACAAGCCTGACAAGAGCAAAGCGAGAGAAAGCGTTGAGCCCATAATGACCTGAGCATATCGCAGAAGCACACGCTCTTTCCAGTGATCAGAGATCCGCTTCGAATGCAATACCCGTAAAGACCTCTGAGTAACAAGCGCCATTGTCTCAACCACCCTCCTGAATGGAAGATGGCAAACATATTCAACCGTTACAATCGCAAGCAAAGCAACACAAAAGATACCACTCACAATCAGCTAAAGTAAGTCGTTTGTTTCAGACCCACCCGTTGTATTACCTTTTGCTTTAAACAACATCTTGAAAAGCCGTTTCAGGGGATACCAGACAAGAGCCGACAACGCTAAAAATAAAGCCGTCAAAATACCAATCACAACACCAATAACCCCGGTACCAAGTCCCGGACCGATATAGGCATAAGCGGTTAATGGAAGGACGAAGAGTATCAAAAGCATACAAAAGACAACTTTTGTCATAAGCTATGATGGAAATATTTTATAGGTTTGGATAAATACGCCTAACTTCTTCTTCGGTCAGATAACGACTCCAACTGGAGATCGATACGTGATTGTTATTCACTCTACGAACAAACTCCCATTTTGCAGTTATCGGAGTAAGCCGGAGAAGACGCCCATTTTCTGACTCATCTATAAAAACATCGCCGTTAGAGAGTATTTTAGAACGTCCATTAGTTTTAGTACGAACAGAAAAAGTAGACATTGCTTTGTCATAGGGAGAGGAAACCTTATCAACCATAAAATCATAAAGGTAAACAATGTTGTGACCATCCAAGAACACCCGCCCTTTTTTAACATCGTCTATCACATTATTACCAAATACAGAAATCTCATGATCAGAGACAAACTCAACGTCATGCTGGTTCATCCATGGACCTGTCTTGAGCCAGATAATTTTATTGGTACTTGGCCGATATAGAGCGATTGTACTGAGATGTCGCATACTCAACATTAGATCTCCTTTTTTCCAGTATTTGGAATCCGTAAGGGCAGGTTGAATATCATTTAGGTGAATTGGATCTCCTTGGTTTTGCAACCGAAACCCTATCGACAACAAACCCCTAAAACCATTCTCCTCAAGAATTTTTGCTACAGATTTCTTGAAAAGAACTTTTCCTTCTGGAGAGATTTTTGCAATCGCATTATCACTAAACGTCAAAACGCCCTCATAAGTTGATGGTTTCATAACGGAACAAGCCCAAATATTACCATCTGCATCACGCTCTACGGAATGATGGTAAGACCCTTCAGCAATCCACTCAACCGACGCTGAGGGCCCTATTTTAATAAGTGATTCAATATTATTAAATATTAAACAACCATTCTCTACAAGAAGAGGATTATGTATTTGAGCACTCGATTTTTGGATATTACTTTTTGTCAAAGATAATATTTGATCAATATTAGGTGCCCATTCCTTAAGAATATGATTATCAGCAATACGAATCAATTCTACGGTAGATTGCTGTTTACTATTATTATAAGAAGATAGGAGAAGATATCCCTTATCTGCCATTGAACCTAACTGAATCTTGCCATTTTTGGAAAACCCATCTACTAAAGGATAGTGATCTGGAATTACAAGTGCTCCAGTACCATCCTTTATGATTCCCAGTACCTCTTTAACTAACGAAGGGAACTCCGCTATCGCAACCATTGCCTCACCAAATTGACCTAAACGATTATTCCCTATATATACATGACGCACAGACCAGCCAAAAAATACAGTTATACAAACCCATATAAATACAGTAACTGCTAAATAATAAATAGATATTTTTTTATTCATATAAGCTAAACAGTAATTGCTTCGTAATATAATAAGACTATAGATTAACGATATATATTATGTAAATCATAATTCTATGTAACTTCATATTAATGTGCATAAGAATGATGTAAGTAATATTTACGTTTTTGGCATTAAACAATGCCCTTAGCCCCATATCCGAATACTGGAAAAAGTGACAAAGAAGTTCATGCGATGAGAATGAGACGTGAGTTTAAAAAAATACATATCCACCAACTTTTAGTAGTTTTTTGAGTTCAAGTGCTATTACCTAAGATATATGTAGATTATCGATAACAGGAAACGAGAATATAAAATGAACCATAACTTGTCCAGTAAAGAAAAGTGCAGAGTTTATGAGCATCACCAACTACATCGACATTTTCAACGGCATATTAATCAAAAATCCTACATAATCTGAATTTGAGATTCGACTTCGCATGTTAGTGCTTGTCACATTACGGGAGTCGAGGTCAAGCGCTTGTAGTCTCTTATTATTAAACGTCGATGATAAATATTAAACAAAGTTATTATGCGAAACATTTAGCGACATAAAAATCTTGTTATTACGAAATCGAAATGGGATAGTTGAAAGAAGACTATATATGCGAAGAACAATCATAAAGAGGGGTTGACAATCCTTTTCATTGTTTTTATTTAAATACCTAGAATTAAACGCTAATTTAGTGAAATAAATTGCGAAATGTTTTTTGATGAGCCATTATAAGCCAATCAATGAAAAAAAGTAATATTAGGGAGTAGATCAACCCTATGAGCTATGTCAGTTTTTATAATAAGCAGAGTACAAAGACCGTAATAATATTGCAGTTTATGAATCTTGATAGTGTCAATGACTGAAGTAAATACTGATTGTTAAAAGTTTTTATCTTTATGCATGACAATAAAGAATCCTCACAGCAGAGCTACGAGGTATTAATTCAAAGATGATCAACTTATTCACGAAGCAAAGCTTTGGGGAATTTACCTATAGAGTTTAAAGAATAAATAAAAATTGTTCTTAAAGTGTAGTATTATTTTAAAAAGAATTATCAATTATTTTCGCTACCTATAACACAATCTACCAGAGAATCAATATTAAATTTAGATTTAACTAAGGTTTGCAATCTGATTTTACGATCACTTTTTGATTCAATAAAGTATTTTTTTTTAAATAACTGGAACTTCAAATTTAACTCATTAATATCCCAAACGTTAGATACAATACCAGCGTTATAATGGGTTACAAGATATTCTAACTCGCAACCATAATCACAAATAGCAAATACAGGCACACCAGCTGACAATATATTTGGAAGCTTAGATGGAAGTGAACCTTCCGACGTATTAGGTGCTTGTGGAATAATTTGAACATCTGAACGAGCGTAAAGCTCGGCTAAATGTTCATCCGGAACAAGTTCGTGAAAATGAACTTTGCACACACAATTCCTGCTAATATCAATACGTAATCTTTCAAAAATGGGACCTGAAGAAAAGATATGGCATTCAACATTATTCTGGATAGAGACAATACTATTCATAAATACAAATAAAGCATCAGGATTTTGCTTCTCGCCCAAAGCTCCAGAGTAAACCACATTGAATTTATCAGATGATAAAAGATGTACTAATGCATCGCTTTTTAAATCATTATTCGCAACCGAAACAAAAGGGTATCTAACAAAACATTTATTTTCATCTAAATGATAGTTAGAGATTGCGTTTATTTTCATAGAATATGACAAAAAAATCAGTTTATCACAGTTAGTGAAACATATTTTTTCAACAAAGTAAATTGCATAATTTAAAAGAAAGCGTATACGATGGTTATTGTTTTTAGCATATACACTTTGTAAATCATGTATAATACCTATTTTCTGTATCTTTTTTGGCAATAGCGGCAGGAGTATCATAAAAAATAGACTTGGAGGAAATACAGCTACTACCTTAGTAATATTAAATCTATTCTTTATATAATTTATAACAACATGAACAGAATACCATACTTCAAGTATTACCCTTCGTAATATTATGACATTTGGGTATAAAACCAGTTTACCTCCACGATATATAGTCATCCCATTAAGATTATCTGAACATACCTTAGTTGTCCATTTTGGATAAAACGGATAAGAAGTAATAACATATAAATAGAAACCTCTTGAAATAAGTGAAGTAGCTAAATTCGTATTATACTTACCCGTTGAAATATTTTCTGGATAAAAGAAAGGTGAAAGAAATAATATTTGTTTTTTTGACATATTAGTGTGCTGTAATAATCTTTCGTGCTCTAATAATCATTGGTAATATAACCGATATACGGCGCTTAATACGTTCGTTTATAGTATTTTTTGACCCAATCAATGTTTCTGAATAATTATTTTGATGTTGTCGATAAAACACTAATGGTTCAGGCAAAAAATGTACAGTACCTATCATCTCTGCTATAAGACCTAACCACCAATCATGCATATGTATACCAGTCGGAAAAGGTAACGCATAGGTTAGCAACTCTCTTCTAAACGCAATGCAGCATCCTAGATATGAATTTTTATATAAATTCTTTATTATACCAGAACGAGATTTTCTTCTTTTAAAATACGACTCATATAATATATCATCATTTTCATTAATAATTGCACAATCACTTACAACCATTATATTTGTTAATAATTTTTCAGAAATCATTATAGCTTTATCATTGCGCCAAATATCATCTTGGTCTGATAGAAATATTATATCTCCTGCAGCATGTAAAAGCGCATTTTCAAAATTACTAACTACACCATTATTAGGCGAATTACTAAATAGTTTAACGCGAGAGTCTTGTAGTGATAACAACATTTTCCGAGTATTATCTACGGATCCATCATCAGATACTATTAATTCATCATCTTCTCCAAGTTGGCTTAATATTGAGTTAACTTGTTTTTTTATATATGGTATTCCATTATATGTCGCCATACACACTGAAATCATACTACTTCCCTCTTTCCAAAGAAATAGTCAGAAACACCTTTACAAATCCATTTCAATTTTCGTTGTTTTGATTTTTCAAATACTATGATCTTTATAATTATTTTAAATAAATATAATACCTTTTTGAAAACAAATATAAATCCATCATTCCTATACTGCGTGATAAAACAAAGTGTATTTCTAAATATATAATAATATCTTTTATAGCTATGATTTGTTACACCGATTGTAAAACCTAAAATATTTTTATATATTATATCCCCTAATTGATGCTCAATAAGATAATCTTTACATTCTATTATTTTATAACCATTTTTTTGGCACCTTTTGCAAAACTCTTGATCAACAACATCAATAAAATATTCTTCTTTGTAGCCACCAACTAAGCTCCATACGTCTAGATTTACTAAACTACCTGAAGTCATGACTTCTTTTGAATCAATCCATTTTGAATCATTTACCGTATTTGATGTTATATTTTTTGGCGATACCATATTACGTTGAAATGGTGCAAATATCGCAACAAAGGATTTGTCATTAAAACAAGCAATTGTTCTAAAAAGAGATTGTAACGAGTTTATTGAAATAATAGTATCCTGATCAACCGTTAAAAGCCATTTATATTTATATCGAAATGCATAGGATGCAGCTAGATTTAAAGCCCCAGCAATTCCTCCTCTATTGTTATTATATATATATTCGTATTTGAAATCCAATTGACTTAACATAGTTTTCGCATGAACTTCTGAGTTATCAACAAATATTACAAGATGAAATAGTGAAAAGACTTTATAATTTTCAATCATATAATTAGTTGGATTATATATGATTATTCCAACTGCAATACCAGCAAAAGATATTTTTGACTTGTTAATATTATTATTAATCATATTGCACAGACATATAAATAAAACATATATCTAATATTCAATATGTTTTTGATGTTTTAAAATTTTTCCTGTTATCCAAATAAATAATATATAAATCAATGTCTTAGTTAAACTTCCAATATAATACGATCCATCCTGCAGAAATGACAATGGCCCCATAATAAATCCGGGACCAATCACAAACAAATAAAAATATGAGAAATTTAAAATATCTAATTTTTTTAAAGATAAAATTCTTGATCTGATCGCAAATGTGAAATACCCAATAATATATGCAATAACAATTGAAATCCATATACCATGAGTAAATATTAATTCAAGAATAAGATTTGAATTCGGATTTAGACCGTGAGCAGCATACTCCCTATCGCTTGTTGCTAAAAATACAGCGTATTCACCTGCACTTTGAAATTCCGGGGTACCAGTAATATGTTTAACAAACGGATAAAACCATAAATCTATGAGTTTAAGATTTGAATCAACTTTAACTATATCAATATTTTTGTTAAATAACCATATAAAATTATCATAACCAAGAAATAGTCTACTAATAAATGCCATTGCTGAATCTTTAAAACCTTCACCTGCTTTTATATAAATAAGCCATATTGGTAATAACAGTATAGAAATAACAAGTAATATTAAGAATAGTTTTTTTAGTTTCAAATCGTCTTTTTTCAATGTCTTGATATAATCATTATTTATTTCAACAGCATTATTGGCCCCTATTAACTTAATTTGATTAATAAATACGCCACATGCTATCCAAATAATAACTCCAAATATTCCTGATTTTCCTCCTAAAAGCAAACTACTTATAAAGCTAATAATTATACCAAATATTGAAACTATTTTAACATGCTTATACTCAGACAATAAATACAATAACACTAGCATGTCGCCAAGTGTAAAACTATAAAAAGCAAGCGTTGGACTAATCATCTCATCTCCCATACTCGCCCTTGATTGAGTTCCCTCTACAAGTCCAATAAAACCAAATATTTCATTCAGAATTACATGAAGTATTAATATAGATACAGTAGAATATGCGATTATTAGTTGATGAAGTGGCGATATAGATAGCTTTATAACATTAACTACATTAGGCTTATTGGCAGTCATTACTCCAATAAAATATGCAAAAAAAATAATAAATATTCGCATTCCATTTACAGGGATAGTATCTAAGATGTATATAGACACTAAAAGTCCTGATATAGAAAACGCTGTCAGTATAGTTCCAAAATGCAAAGGATCCCAAAAAGTTAATATTTTATTCCTTAAAAGAACTCGTAGCAATGAATAAACAACAACCCATACAGATATGCCAATTAAAATGTTATTATAAATAAATAAGCTCATTAAATATTTTATTCATTTAGAAAAAAATGCTCTTACCTTTATAACCAATATTAATTTATTATTTATAGCTGCTAACAAGTGCAGTGATATGTCTTTTGTATTTTATATAACTATGCCATATAGGATATATTGTAATCCGAATAATAAATTCCAACTTTCCTATCCGACCAAATAACCAATCTATTATAAATTTCTGATCTCTTGACCAGCTTGAATTAGAGACGCCATTAAGGTTATATCTTGCTATTGGATTATGAATCTTTAAAAATAGATAATCAGGCACTAAACAAAAAAATAAATAATCTGATATTGATATATTTTTATCCGCAAGATATAGTCCATATTTTTCATGTAATTTTTTACTATATACGGCCCCCTGATGTATTATTATTTTTCTTTTGTGATCGCACTTATATATACCCGATGATGCATTGACTTTTTGATCCCATAACTCAACATCTGAATAAATAAATAATTTTGATCCGTCCTTTAGAGCATAAGCAAGATCGAATAAAGTATTTTGACTTATAAAAATATCACCTGAATTTATAAAACACAACCATTCCCCTTGAGCCAAACCAACTCCTTTATTCATTGCATCATAAATACCATTATCGTCTTCACTAACCCAATAGTTAATTTTATCTTCATATTTTTTAATTATACTTAAAGTATCATCCGTTGATCCTCCGTCAATTACAATATATTCAATATTATTATAAGTTTGATTTATGACACTTTTTATTGTTTGTTCCAAATCATTTTCACCATTAAAAACAACCGTTATAACACTGATAAGTGGGTTATCTTTAATATATTTTTTAAAATACCCTTTTGTTCTAAGTCCGCCTTCACCTTTTCGATTTATATTCTCCGAAGGATATTTTTTTTTTATTAATACAGCATTTGGATGGTATGTGATGATAGGATTTTTATTAAGTATTAAATTTGTAATTCCACAACATAGATCAACGAAAATACCCCTATCTGAGCGATGATTGATATTCATGTAATTATTGGTATTTTTTTTCTAACAACTCTAACCTAAGTTGAGCGGTTCGTAATAATCCAGACTAAAGTAGACCCCAACCTGTAGACAAAAAGTGGCTGAGTTTAAGTTGGTAACCTGACCTGTTTATGCAGCGGAAAGGCACTGCTCCTCTTTTACCTTTAACTCTTCTGTCTGCTTGTTCATCTTCCTATACTTGTCGACTATTCTTGCACCACCTCCACTTGCTGTACGGTAAACTTTATCTGGTGTACTGTAGCCCAATGACTGATGCGATCTTTCACCATTGAATAGTATGAAATATTCCTTTAGTCCGCACTGTAATTCTGCCGCGGTGGAGTACCCTTTTAGATAAATATCCTCATGTTTGATACTCCGCCAGAGCCGTTCGACAAAGATGTTATCCAGTGCTCTGCCACGTCCATCCATACTGATACTGATTGACGGGTGAGCCGTGAGCGCTCCGATAAAGGCGGCACTCGTAAACTGGGCCCCTTGGTCGGTATTAAAGATTTCCGGTGTCCCGTACTTCCGTAACGCTTCTTGCAGGCAGTCAATGCAAAAGGTGCTTTCCATCGAGTTAGATAATCGCCAGGAGAGTACTTTCCGAGAATACCAGTCAATGACTGCAACGAGATACATAAAGCCTTTTGGAAGGAGTATATAGGTTATATCAGTCGACCAGACCTGATTGGGCCTAATGACATTAACGCCCCGCAAAAGATAGGGATAGATCTTGTGCTCTGGATGCGGCTTGCTGGTGTTGGGGCCCGGCGCCATACCGGCCAGTCCCAACATTCTCATAAGCCGCTGAACCCGTTTCCTGTTGATCCTGTAACCCTCTTTACGCAGATAGTGCATGATTTTGCGACTGCCATAAAATGGATGCCGGGTGTACTCCTTATCAATCAGTTCAAGCAACAGCAACTCTACTGTATCAGGAAACAAAACGATAGAAGGCATATACCGTCGAACGGTTAATGGATGCAAGTACGCATTGCTTTGATACCGGCAATGGCTCTTTGTCGTTAACCCACGATCTGCGCGTAGTCATAGGGATAGACCGGATTTTTTTTAACCAATCCAATTCAACCTTTAACCGGCCGATTTCAGTATAGAGTTTTTCCGGATCAGCGGTCGGCTCAACTGGTTTTGGACCCCGTTTGGCATCAAACAAGGTCGAGGCCTGTTCCTGCAGCTCTTTCTTCCACTTGCCGACCTGAACGGGGTGTACTTCAAATTCTTGACCGATTTCATTCAGCGTTTTGACCCCTTGAATAGCCTCAAGCGCCACCTTGGCCTTAAAGTCACTACTGAAATTTTTTCGTGTTCTTTTTGTCATTACCTGCTCCTTTTTGGGGCAAGTTAACAACTTAAACCGCTGTCAAAAATTCGGGGTCCACTATATTGCTAATATTTAGCCGCATAATGAAGAATAAATTTGTAAGGTCTGAGTGGCGCATAGCTCCCATGAATAGTTGGTAAGACGTTTTTCACCTTGTTTTATCAATGTGTTAGTTCTGTTTGGAGAATATACAACTCTCTCAATGGATGCTGAGATATCTTCAATTGATTTTGGATCGAAAAACTCTGCCGCATCACCAATTATTTCTGGCATGGAACTCGTATTACTGCTTATTACAGGACAGTTATGAGCCATTGCTTCCAGCGGAGGCAATCCAAATCCCTCATATAATGAGGGGTAAACAAATGCAGTCGCATGATCGTAACATTCTCCAAGCAGAATATCGTCTCCCTCTTTATGAATTACTTGATCCTTTTTAAAGCCTAATTCTGAGAAGATAGCTAACTCCGATGAAACAAATCTTCCACCTCCAAAACAAATAATATTAAATTCATTTTTTAGCCTTTTAGAACTTCCAATAGCATGAATAAATCTTAAAAAGTTTTTATAATTACCTCGATCACCAACAAAAAAAAGATACGGTTTATTTATTGCAGATATTTTTTTTTGTTTTTTGCTATCAGTTGAGAATTTCTCAAAGCCAAGATAGACAACCGACACTTTTTTTTCATCAACACCTAATAATTGAATTAAGTCTTGGCGAGTACTTTCAGAGATACAGATTATATGATCAGCCCGTTTGACAGAAATCTTTTTAAGCCGAGAGGTATGATCACGAGAAGAAAATTGTTTTTCAAACAACTCATGAATCATATCATAAACTGTAATAACAGTTGGGCAATCCTTTGGAGCTGATCCTATTGTTGAATAATAGGTTTCATGCACTATTTGAGGCTGCCAATGTTTAATCGCAATTCTTGATAAAAAATGATTCAACAAAAACATTAAACGAGAAGTTTTTGGCATATAGTTATTCAACCCATATCCTTGCACGATGCCGGAAGACAAATCCTTAACATATCGATTTCTGTGCAGGGGAGCAAAAATACAAACATCATGATTCCGGAAAATAAGTTGTTCTGCCAATCTAACAAAGTAGCGTGAAATACCGCCGTAGGATTGGTTACAAAAAGTCTGAGAATCAAAGGCTATTCTCACTTTCAATAATTATATAAATTAATAGAGTCTTCAATTTATTATGCCCAATTTTCGGAATACAGATTAAGCTCAGAAAGCAATTTGTTTTTTTTTTCTGTAAAGCTATAAACAGGAAGATGTTCAATAGCTTGAAGTCTAGCAACTCCTCTATAATACGTCAAAGCGTTCTTTTTGAGATTACGCCCCTCAGCGAATAATGAGGGGAAAAACTTAACTTGATTAATTGAATTAATTACAAAATTAGCATAATCGTTCCGCACAAAAAAAGCATTACATCCATTTGAATTTGTACCAACAAAAGTATATCCTTTCTGTTGTGCTAAATCAATTAATGCTAAAATTGAAGCACCAAAATATAAGTTAGAATAATGAGCTTTTCCTCGTTGAAATTCAGGTTGATAGGGTATTGATATTTTTTCTAAATCTCCAAATAATGCATTGTATTCACAAACAACTATTGCAGGGCTTACAATATTTATAGTTTCCCATACCCAATAATCATTACCATCGATATCAATGCTCAATAAACCAATTTCGCCTAGCAGTCCAACACTTTTAATAAGGTCGTTAATATTATCCCTATTAATAAATGCACATTTTGCTTGTAAATGGTAACGCCAGTAGATAGATTGATTTTGGATATTCGCCACATTCTTCGACGAACCATCCAAAACAAAACCCTTCCAGTTGCGCAATTGCAATAATAGTCTTGTATTTGACTCTTGATAATTCTCAACACCAAACTCAATAAATATCGGCTTTATTCCCGGCAAACGCTCAATCAACCAGTCAATAATACCGTCCTCTCCCCATTGAGAAAATCCACTAAATTCAACATCACACAAAGAATCAATTTTATCTTTCAAACGATTATTTTTAGCTATAACCAAGCTTTGCAATTTAATCGACTTTGTTATTTTTTGATTTAGGTTACCAAAAAAATAGTAAGTATTTTTAATTTTATCAAGCACATTAGCTATCATTATATATATTTATCTTTTAATTTTGCAGTTATTAATTTTGATAGAATATAATATTTTCAGATTTAATGTAATATCACTAATGCAAATATTTTAGGAACCCGATGTGATGATAATAATATTTTTTTGGCATATAGTTGCAATGTAAGACTTCAAATAACATGCAGAATCTACAACCATCAACTAGCCGACTACTAAAGTGTATAACGTCTGAACAACAATACATACTCTGTATTCATCGATTTGATCAAACATTGAATATACCTTTCTTTATTGCGCTTAACAAGTCTCCTAGTATTGGTATCCGCCTGAATTTTTTTAGCATAAATGCTCGTTTGTTAATTTTAAAAACACGTCTATCAATAAGAGCATCTGCTTCGAATGAGCGCTTAACAATTTCAGGATGCCACAATGGGAATATCAAGGTTTTCGGTATACTTTCTTTTATATAATCAGGTATATCGCCAGTTGTATGGACTGCATCTTGATGAGCGAAACCGAGGTTGCTAGTCTGGTTATAAGTGGGCAAAGCTGTAACTTTTTCTTGATACCAACAACTGAAAATCCACTGGTAATCCCATGTATCTATTTCACCTCTAAATGCATTATCAAAAGTTGAGGACCAGAAGTACTCAAATAATTTGTTACCATCAGATACAGAGGTCAATCCGCCATTATCTCGCCACTCCGGCCAAGCTTCCATGCTTATATCGTAGTGCTGCCATGCCTTGCGCCAGCTTGCCCAACCCCAAACATGATTGTATCTTGAAAAAAAATAGCTTTCCTTCTGCAAGAAATGATTTGATATCAAATTACACCCACTGATTACCCCAACTCTATCATCGTGACGATAGCGCTCCAGAAGTTCATCACAATAAGTAAAAAAGCTTGGGATTGGTAAGACATCATCTTCAAGTATGATCCCCTCTTCTTCGTTTTCAAAGAACCAGTTTATGCCGCCGGATACCCCCATTTTGCAGCCCAAATTCTCATCATGAAACAATGTTTTCAATTCACAGTCCCAATCAACAGCTGTTGCAATTTGCCGAACTTCTTCACAACGTTCTCGTTCGCCTTTGCGATTATGCCTTGGGCCATCAGCAGCAACATAAAGCTTAGGGGGTTTAGCTGCTCGAATAGCTTCGAATACCTGACAGGTTGTATCAGGTCTATTAAAAACAAGAAATAATACGGGACTGCGCATTTGCTTAGTTTTCCTGTAACAGGTTACTGAAGTAGGCAATGGCACTCCTAAGACCCTCTTCCAGAGTCACCTTCGGCTGCCAATTGAGTGCGTTCTGCGCTAATGATATATCAGGCTTACGCTGCCTTGGATCGTCTGATGGGAGTGGTGAGAAAACAAGCTTCGAAGAACTGCCTGTGAGTGCAATAACCTTTTCGGCAAGTTCAAGAATGGTGAATTCTACGGGGTTACCGATGTTGACGGGGCCAGTAAAACTTGTTGGAGTTGCCATCATCATTACCATTGCTTCGATAAGGTCGTCGACGTAGCAAAAACTGCGTGTTTGATTCCCTTCGCCATAGATAGTAATATCTTCGCCCTTCAATGCCTGAACTATAAAATTGCTGACCACCCGTCCATCGTTTGGATGCATGCGTGGACCATAGGTATTGAATATGCGGACTACCTTGATATCAAGATTGTTTTGGCGGTGGTAGTCGAAAAAGAGTGTCTCAGCACAGCGCTTACCTTCGTCATAGCAACTACGGATACCTATGGGGTTAACCCTTCCCCAATAAGATTCTTGCTGTGGATGAACTTCGGGGTCGCCATAGACTTCACTTGTTGAAGCTTGCAGGATTCGGGCGTGTATCCGCTTTGCCAACCCAAGCATATTGATGGCACCGTGCACGCTGGTCTTTGTCGTTTGAACCGGATCGTGCTGGTAGTGAATAGGACTAGCCGGACAAGCTAGGTTATATATTTGATCTACCTCAAGATAGAGCGGAAAGGTGACGTCGTGGCGAATTACCTCGAAATATGGGTTACCGAGAAGATGAGCAATGTTTCTTTTGCTTCCAGTGAAAAAGTTGTCGACGCAGATTACTTCGTTGCCTTCGTTTAAAAGGCGTTCACAGAGATGAGACCCGAGAAAGCCGGCACCACCGGTTATGAGGATTTTAGTCATAAAGATTTTATTGATTGATAAAAATTACACTGTTACCTGTTATTGCATACGGGATATAATACAGGATCAGATGTTATCATACCTAACTCATTTTTTATGCCTTCTGCGATAACAGATTTTGGTTTATATTTAATCCAATTATTTGACTTAAGCACATCCAAATCAAATCAATCAACATCAATAGATAAAATAATCTTTATTAATATCATTTCTTATAAATATAAAATTCGAAAATGAATATATGTTTGATTCTGGATTTTTTAAATCTCTTTTGCATAATCCATTAGGCAATAACTGAAAGGCAGTATATTCTTCCAACAATAACCCCAGAGAAAATAAGGATTGATTTTTAAATAATTGATGCCAATTATATTCAATTTGTATAAATTTTGGCCTTATCGTCTTAATTGTATCTTTTGCTCCGATTAACACCTCATATTCAAAGCCCTCTGTATCTATTTTAAGTAAATCTATTTCATTATAATCAAATCTATTATTTTTTAGCCAATGATCTAAAGATGTAACCTCAACCTTTACTTGGTTAACATTATTTACATAAGAGACTAGATTTACCTCTGCACTAAATGATGCGTGCTCTGTCCTCTCTTCAGTAAAATATATATTCATTTCTTTGTTTTCATTCCCAACACCCTTATTGATTGCTATCAATCTATTAGGATATAGTTTTTGAATTTTAGACAGCTTTTCAAATGCATTTGGGAGGGGCTCAAACGCTATAACCTTAGTTTTTGTCGTTTCAAGAAGAAATAATGAATAATTACCAACATTGGCACCGATATCTATACAAATCTTTGGGTTATATTTTGATAATAGTTTTATAAAATTCTCCTCTCCACTTATTTTTCTAGTGGTAAAATTATTATATCCCATTCCGCACAAAGTAAGATTAAATAATATTTTATTATATTTTTGCATCGACGAGCGAGCAAAAGTAAAAATATATAACTTTTTTATTATGAAGTAAATTACAGTAGTAATTTTTTTCATTTATAATTGCGGTTTACCTATTTAGTGATTAATATTTTTTTTACGAAATCAATTACAGTCTTCATTTTTGCCATCCAGCAATACTGATTATCTGTTTTTTAAAGATTGCAGGATCGAGGAATATATTAGATACAACAGCCGCTATCATTTGTGAACAAACTGTTGCTGAAGCAGCACCCAATGCACCATACTTTGGAATTAGCAACAGGTTCAGCAATACATTCGAAATGGCACCAATAACAGTTTTAGAGAGCGACAAGGTGTTTTTCGCTTCATTTATTATCCAAATTCCTTGTGCAACACCTAATGCAACAGGAATATTTGAAAAAACATGAATTGCGAGGACACTCGCACTTGCATTATATACTGTACCATAAAGCAATGTTATGATGGACTGAGAGAACAGTGCAATTCCAACACTAAGAGGCAACATTGTCCACCACATCAAACTAAATAATCGGGTAATTGATTTTTCATAGCCAACAGGATCACTATTTTTTTTTTTTTGCGCTATTGTAGGACCAATGCTTTGTGAAATCATCATAGGTATAAAGTACCATGTTGATGACAAGGGTAAAGCTGCTGAAAATACTCCTAATTCACGCACACCAATCATCTCGCGAAGCATAATCTGGTCGATACGCATATACACAATGATTGCAAGACTTGACAACATATATGGCCAGGACTCATGTAAGAGTCTTTTCGCCCATATAATGTCCCATCCCCAGCGGAATGGCGCTGGAAATTGACGATAGGCAACCATAAGTGCTATAGCTGAAAGTGCTAACTCAACAAGGCTTACAGTTGCAAATAAAATTAAAGGCGCCTTAGCTAATATTAACCATACTTTTAAACCACTCGCCATGATATACGATACAGTCTTTGAAAAAACCGTTCTTTTGCTTTGCGTCTGGCTCTGAAACCAAAGATCGATAGTATCTGCAGCCTGAAATATGAGAGAACCGGCTATAATCGCAGTTAATATGAGGGTATGAGTATCCCCTGGCCTGAACATAGCCATACCTGCAACAGCCGCAAACCAGCATATAAACCCTGTGGTTAACCGGAGCCGTAATACAGTACCTAAAATTGCAGGTGATGCCTTTTTTTCTCGGGCAATATCACGGATAGCAATTCCATCAAGACCGAGAAGACTGATGACCTGAAAGAATGCCACAAATGCCATTACATAGGAAAGTTCCCCAAATTGCGAAGGACCAAGGTAGCGAGCAACCCATGCACCAACAAAAAGGCCCATCCCAAGTCGCAAGGCTTTATCAGCAAGCAACCACCCTGTATTATGAATGATTGAGTGAAGGTTGGTCCGACCTTCAATACGTCGACGGATTGGTGCTGGAGTATAACGGAGCCAAAGGGGGTTTGAGGGAACTGTCATTCAGATACTACAGGAAATGAAGAAATTGGTTGATCCAAAAATTTCACAAGTTGTCACGAAAAAGAAGAGCAATTTGGATATTATTTAAATAGCATTTTTTACCGACAAGGGATCCAATACCCTTTATTCATACTCAATTTTTGCTTTAAATTCAACAAAATTCCCTGTTCCCTCATACCCATCTTGTAACCAACCAGCTTCATTCCTTTACGAACTGCAGCAGACGGAACCACCCAAGGAGCACGTTTTAACAAATAGCGTAATTCTGAGATGACAAACTTTTTACCTTCTCCCTCAGGCTTACCCATTTTTTGAATAAACCAGCTCTCCCTGGAGTGAAAGACACCAATATCAAAATAGCGGCGAAACTCTTCAATCACGCTGTAGTTATGGGAATGATAACACGCTTTACCGTCATTCGAAAACGTTGTGTCTAAACTCCCATCAGTATTGTAACGAACAATTGCAAAGTCCCCTTCACATTCCCCAGCTACAAGAATCTTGCCATCAGCCTGTACGGTAACGCATTTTCCATTTTCAATACCATTTATATTGTCAGTAAAATCTGTGGTAACCTTACCGTCACCATCGAAGGTGGTGTCTAGAGTTCCGTCTGCATTGTAGCGAGCCAACGCGAATACGTAATTACCTCCGGATAACAAGGAATTCCCTGCAAAAAGCAACTTGCCATCAGACAGCCTGGTCAAACTATTGCCGGAGTCAGTTCCTCCAAAATCAGTTGTTAGAATAGGCATGATTAAGTTTTTATTTATTTATAAAATTATAATCACTTTTTATCTTGCGTCAATCCCGGCTTTGCCATCGAGGATATTGTTCCCGGTGATGATATTTGCCAGGGTATTACTAGTTCCATTAATGGCAGCTATGCCCAATAATGTCAGGTTCTCGACATGGGTTCCTAACGTGCAGGTTATGCTGTTGATGCTGTTGAATCTGTTGCATCAGGAACAAAAGGATTATCGAAATAGCTTTTTGAAGACAAAATATAAGGTATTCCGGTATCCACCAAATCCCTGAGTTCTGAGGGAAGAGAAGAACTACTTTACTTGGGACTGATAGGGCTTATAGGAAAAAAGATAGTGCAGGGTGCTGGGTGAATATTTATTATTTGCCGAGCAGGCGACCTTGCAATTCTTTATAATTTGGAAATACGGAGTCTATACTTGCTAGTTTAGCATCATAGAGAATTGATGTTGCGATAATAATTCGGTCTGCTGGATCCTGATGAATATCGGAAAGTGTGACAGCTTTATGCATTATTTCGCAGGTAACTGGAAGTGATTCTACTCCTGAATTTTCGAGTGCTTCTTTTAACCAGTCTTTAACTGAAAGCGGGAGCTGAAGCCGCCCTCGTTTTTCTAGCAATGAAACCTCCATACATGATATGGCAGAAATTGCCAGATGAGTATCGAGCTGCATGGCATGTACAATTTTTTCTGATAGATCTTGATTACCGTTAATAATCCATTTAACCCAAATATGGGTATCAAGTACGATCATTTGAGGCAGTTCCAGTCTTTTGCTGGTATTATAGGGGTTACAATGTCACCTTGTATTGAACCTTTTCCTGCTATAAGTGGTGATGGTTGGTGTTGTGTTTGTGAGGTAATCAAACTTGCTTCCTTTTCGGGAAGAATTGTTACGATGACATGGGCTTGCTTGATGGGTGGCTTGTCGCCTAACCATTTCATGGTTCCATGTTCGTATATGGCTTCATAACTTTGCAACATACATAGCCTCCTTTATATATCAAATCTCTGCAGTATAATACAATTATCAATCAAGACTTTCAAGAGCTGGAAAGAAAGACCGTTCTGAGGGAAAAAAGTGCTGAGTGCTGAGTACTGAGGAAGAATAGTGGGCAGTGGCATGAGAATGGCTTCGCAGAAGGCTTCCTGATCATGTTCAGCTTCGTCACTTAATTTTTTGCTTGAAAACGGTGGCAGTGCGCCTATGCGATGTTCCAGTTGCCCTTTTCAGTTACTTGGGTGAACCCTCCAATACCCCTTATTCATACTCAGTTTGAGCTTTAAGCTTGATGGCATAATTTGTTCACGGATACCTATTTTATAACCAACCAGCTTCATTCCTGTACGAACTGCAGCAGACGGAACCACCCAAGGAGCTTGTTTTAACAAATAGCGTAATTCCGAGATGACAAATTTTTTACCCTCTCCCTCAGGCTTACCCATTTTTTGAATAAACCAGCTCTCCCTGGAGTGAAAGACACCAATATCAAAATAGCGGCGAAACTCTTCAATCACGCTGTAGTTATGGGAATGATAACACGCTGCCTCACTGGAATACGCTACCTTCCAACCTTCATGCAACATTTTAGCAGCAACATAGGTGTCTTCACCAAAAATGACAGTTGATGGGAAGCCCCCAACATCCATGAGAGCCGTTCGGCGATAAGCTGCAAATGAATTAGACAAGAAAGCTGCCTTAATACCAAGTCGCTGGATATCCTCTTTTGTTTTTACAGAAGATAGTTCGGGGTAGTTAAATAACCGGGCATGAGCAGCAATAGGTGAGGCATCAGCATGTGCTAATTGACGCCCACACACAGCTCCGACTTTTTCATCATCAAAAGGCGCTATGATATGTTTAATAGAATCAGGGGAAGTAAGAATGGCATCCTGCGTTATATAGATGAGAATATCGGCATTCGGCAGGAGATCAACACCTAACTGACGAGTAGCACCATGATTAAACTGCTCCTTTGGTATCGAAACAACCTCGACACCCATTTTCATCGCTACTTGACTGGTTCCATCCGTTGACGATGAATCAATTATTAAAATTTTCGCCTGCAATGAAGAGGCCTGTATTGCACCAAGACACTTGACTATTTGCACACCAGCATTATACGCAGGTATGATGACACCGATTGAGCCTGAACTGAGTTCACCCTGCATCCGACAATTACTCTCACTCTGCATGCATTCTCATCAATACGCTCCGTCTCTACAAAAAACACCAGGAATTGTCTTAAGGAGAATCACGATATCTGACCAAAGCGACCAGTTTTTTACATACCAGCTATCCATTTTAACTCGAGTATCGTAATCAACATTATTACGGCCACTGATTTGCCAAATGCCCGTCATGCCCGGTTTCGCCATCAGGTAATACTCAAGATCATTACCATACAGTGTCAGCTCATCCTTTACCACTGGACGAGGGCCTACCAGGCTCATCTCGCCTTTCAGCACATTCCAAAGCTGCGGTAACTCATCAAGACTGGTTTTCCGCAAAAAATTACCAACACAGGTTATCCGTGGATCATTTTTAAGCTTAAAGCATTGTTCCCACTCAGCTCTTGACTCAGCATCATTATCAAGAAGTTCTGTTAGAACAGCCTCAGCGTTGCAAACCATAGTGCGGAATTTCAAGCACTTAAATGGTTTCCTGTTTTGGCCGACACGCACATGGCCGAATATTGCCGGGCCAGAATCACGGGTTATCTTCCAGACCAAGAGAGCAAACAGCGGTGACAGAAGAAGAAGCAAGAGAGAGGAGGCAATAATATCAAACCAGCGTTTCACAGCTTTTGACGAGCAATGCGATAAATTATTGTGCAAACGAATAACAAGAGCTTCGTGGGTGAAAAAATGCTTGACTTCCATGCCATACAGCGGAACACTCGGCATGGGAGGAATCACAAAAATATCCTCTGCTCCGGCAAGTGTGAGCTGACGCACCCACGCTTCGCTCTCACTGCTCTCATTGCTTTCGAGGGCAATCACACTATGAAAATCAGCAAATGCATCAACTGAGCAGCCCTTATCACTCATGCAGAGAAGCGGAATGCCCGCAACGGGGGCTGCAACTCTTGAACCATTTAAATGACGCTTTGAGATAAATCCCTGCACGTCAAAACCAGCCATTTTTTCACTGTTTAAAGCCAAACATGCGCTCTTTGCATTGTCACCATCGCCAATAATAATGGTCGGAGTTTGCCAGATGTTCAACCGCAGCAGCAACTTCTTGGTCAATTGACGCAGCAGAGGAGTCAGCGTTGCTATTATCGTCCATGTGGTAAGCCACCACACGACGTTTATCTGCTGGTGAAATATTTCCATTAACGCAAGGTGCAACAACGCAAGAGCCATTATTCCCTGCAGCACTTCATGAAGTTCATCCCAAAAAGAGGTACGGCGGATATAGCGCTGCTTTATCAATCCCATCCATAGAATCCAGACAAGAGTGAGTAACCCAATAACATTAAGATTGGTTGCGGTGATTCCTGAACTGTATCCATTACGAATCGAGACCATGACGGATACAAAAGAGGCGATGACGACAGAAAGCAAAAAGGAAAACAGGTCCGACACGCAAAGCGACCAACCTTGAATCTTTCGACGTTTCTTGCTATGTATCGATGGAGATTTAAGCATGAATTACTGATCCTTGGGATTGAGAGGAAACAGGTTACGCTGGCTGCTTGAGTGTGAAGAGGTGACGGCTTGTTACTCTATTGTCTTTGTTATCGTGAGACCGAATGCGGGGTTTGGTGAAATTGATTTACCCGCATCAAGGCTTAACTGCTGGGTCAGTGACCAGCCGTGTGCAATAGGGGTGGTGTTGGTCAGGTCGCAGGCGACCATTGATGTCTTTTGATTGTCCGGTAAGGGGTTACCTATGCTGCCATAATTTTCGATATAAGCTACTCTGACAAGGGGATTAACAAGTTTAGTGAAGCGTAATAGAACTCCGGTATTGATGACTCTCACCCGGTTCAGCGGGCTATAGGAATTATCTGCTCCTTTAACAAACGGGATAAAGGGTGTACCTATTCCAAATCCCTTATACACCCAGGCACCATAATAGCCGTTCGTTAAATAATCGTCAGGGTAGTCAGTTATTATCGCGCCTGAACGGGTATCGAGAAGTTCAAGATTAATCCGTGCAAAATGGCTCTCCTTGTTTTTATTGATCATGGAGACACCAAGCAAATAGTCGCCTGGATACCAGAAGCGTAGGCCGCTTCCATCTTCAAACATGGTTTGCACGTAGAGGAAGAAGTCGCGGTCACTCTCTTTCTGCTGCAACGCGAACTCAATGGTACCTCGATGGTCACCAAGTGCATTCTGCTGTTCAGTTATGGCACCGTTACTTCCACCCTTACCTAAAAAAACGTTTAGTAGATCTTTTAACCCTGAGGGCTGTCCATCGCCACCCCAGACGGCAAGATCGTGTACACCTGCATAAAAATTGAGCCCCTGATCTGGGTATGATTCACCAAGTCTGAGATAGACAAATTTTTCGTGGAGGAGAGAATTAGGGATTGTCCGCTCTTCGCCAAGCCATCCGTGAGCAAGGTATACGTTCACGGCAAGCCAGTCGGTCAGGTCAACATAGCCGTTAGTTGCGAGTGACACTTTAGGAATAGTGGGAGCGTTGCGGCTGTAGACAGTGGATCCGGCAGAGAGCAGGGTGTCGACGAGACCGAAAGTTTCTGCTTTGCGGCCCAGGGTGAGACGGAGATTTTTATAGGCAAGTGCTGCGTAGGCGTCTGTCCAGATGAGGTCCTGGCTGGAGTTGGTGCGGGCAGTGACGTCGACACCGTAGTACCAGTCGAAGGTTTTTTCGTCGTCTGCATGTTTGTTTATGCGTAGGCGCGTAAACATGCTGCTGGCGCGTTCAGTGCTGACGCGACCATTGTTGTTGGCATAGGCCCAGAATGGAGGTAGGGTTTGTTTTGAGAACAGGAATCCGGTGGATACCTGCAGGGTGTCGATGCCAGCGGGGAGTGCGGCTTGGGCTGGTACCGATAGTATAAGAAAGAGAAGAAGGAATATAGATTGGTAACAGATATTTTTGGTTGGTGTTTGCATTGGGAATGAATTTATCGTTCCGGAGTTAGCTCCATCTTAGACTTCTGCGCAGGGCTTCCAGTTGGGTTTTGGTTTCAGCGTCTTTTTTAGCGTTGTGGAGGGCTTCTTTGATGAAGGCCCAGAGGATGGAGAGAAAGCCTGTTGATATGGTTGCAAGCAGGACGATCAGACTGCGTTTTGGTTTTGATTTTCTATCCGGGACTACGGCTTTGTCGAGTACTTGGATCATTGACCCCTCTTTTGCTTCGTCGATTTTGGCCATTTCGAATTGTTTGGCGAGGAGCTCATAGACGGTTTCGGCGTATTTGAGGTCGCGGACTTTCCGGAGGTATTCGAGGCCGGCTTCGGGGGCTTTGGTTGTTGAAACTGATCCTGTTTCTATTCTGGCGAGCTGGGCGCGCATGCCGCCTACCACCTGCTGGGTGCGGATATAGTCGGGGTTGTTGCCGGTGGCGAAGGTGCGCATGGCGCCGAGTTCGACCTCTTTCATGGCAATCTGGCCCTTGAGTTCAGCACCTGCCCTGATAAGTGCTTGGGCCTGGGCATCAAGCTGGATGAGACCGGTTTTTTCCTGCACCTGCTTCATGGCGATTTCTGTATCAGCAAGTGTTTGTTTTGCCTGTATGAGCTGTTTTTCAAAAAAGAGGCGCCGCTGGGAGGCTTCGGTGACAGCAAGTACCTGAGTTAGTTTCTGCAACTCTTCCACATAGGCGTTGGCCAGTGCGGCGGCGCGCTTTGGATCTTTGTCGTCGACCTGCACGGCAATGAGGCCGTCTTTGCCTGAAATAATACTGCTGGCACCTGCGAGTGCCTTGCGGGTGTCGCTTGGGAATTTTGTTTTATACACTGCCTGCAGTTTGAAGCGCTTGATCATGTTATCGCTTACGGTGCGGCTTTTGAGCATGGCAACGTAGGTGTCGTTTGGGGTTTTTATGCCTGCAGCACCTACCATCCCGCCTAAGGCTCCGAGCTGCCCGAGCAGGGCTGAGGCACCTGACTGCTGTGTTGGCGGCATTATCTGCGTTGTAGCGGTGTAGCTGTTGGGGATAAAAAAGCTTATCAATGCAACAATCACGCCGGCGATGAGCGGGGCGCCAAGAATAAGTTTTTTATGTTTGGCGAGCGTGATGGCGAGATCGATGAGGCTGATTTCTTCCTCTGGGTTTTCCTGAAAGATGGGGTTATCGGGCATGTTTTATAAGCACTTTATTTATAGGGTTTTCAGTGTGGCGAGGCCTGCGGCTCCGAGGCCGAATTGGTAGAGGATGCTGGTCCAGTCTTTCATGTTTTGCATGAATGTCTCGCCTCTTTGAATTTTTTCAGGTACTACGATGGCGTCGCCTGGATTGACTCTGCCTCCCATTCCGCTGTTGCGGTTGCTTCGTACTGTGCCATCTGCGCAGACTCGGTAGATTTCTGATTTTTCACCGGTGAAGCTTACACCACCAGCCAGGGCAAGGTAGTCTTTAACGCGACGTTCCGGCTGATAGATAAAGGCATTCTGCTGGTAGACGGCACCAATGACATCGACGGTTCCCTGTATCTGCGGAATGTAGATTGTGTCGCCGTCCCTGAGAGGAACCTCTGGCAGATCACTGATTTTTGCCCTGTAATCCTTGAGAGTCAGAATAATGCGTCCCTCTGACTTGATCGTTCGCATCTTTTGTGCCAGACGTCGCTGTGCTTCGAGTTCGCTTGTTACCACCGCAGCCTGCGCAGGGTCATTCTGGGCTCTGAGTCTTTGTTTGGCATTTGTTTCTATATCTTTTTCGTAGCGGTCTACCACTTCATCGATCTTTGCCTGTTGCTGGATTTTAACACTTTCACGGCTTAGTTTGGTGCCATAGATATAGCCCTTTTCGGTAGTACCTCCGATTCGAATTAAGAGGCCGCGGAGAGTTTCGCCTTTTTGCAGCTCGAAAACACCGCTTTGTTTTACTTCACCGTCAACACGAACAAAATCCCGCTCTGCTTTGACTTCCAATGGTGCTGCCCCTGGCGCAAAAACACGGATGATGTCGGTCGGTTCTACTTGAAGCTGTGCAAGCTTTTGTTCTATGGATGCCCAATCTGCCTGTAGTTCTGCCACTGTCTTGTACTGGCTGTTGATGTTCTTTTCAACAATGACGTTTTTCACTCCGGCGACTGATTCAAAACCGCCAGCCCAGCTCACAATGTCGGCAATGGAGGATTTTTGTTTCAGCTCAAAGATGGCTGGTTTTTTAACGTCTCCAAGCAATGCAAATTGAGGACCAACTGCCGGGATGTAAATGACATCGCCATCCTGAAGTGCCTGGTCGGAGGATTTATCGCCATGGAGGAGAATATCATAGAGATCAAAGGAGATGAGTGGTTCGCTGCTCCGCTTGAGCTTGATATTCCGCAAGCTGCCGGTGACTGATGGCCCGCCGGATGCGAAGAGAGCGTTAAGCAGGGTACTCATGGCGCTCAGGGTGTAGGAACCGGGGCGCAAGGCGTGGCCAACAACATAGATCTGTACACTGCGGGTTTGTGCAATGCTGGCGCTGAGATCGAAGCTTTTAAATATTCTGCCGACTGCTTTTTTAAGGTATCCCTGCAGGTCGCGATATTTCACGCCGGCTACTTTTACGGAACCAACACGGGGCAGGTAGATTTCGCCGCTGCGGCTGACCGTGACGTTTACATCAATATCAACCATACCCCAGCCCCGAATCTGCAGGGCATCACCGGGGCCAATGACATAGTCGGCATTAACCTGTACGGATTTTAAGGGTGCAAAGGTAGTGGGCACATTGCGGAAGAGATCGCGACCGAAAACATCGAGTGTTTTGCCGGTTGAGCTTTCAACATAGATCTGAAAGCTGCTTTTGATCGGGACGATGCTCTTGCCTGGTATGAATTGATCCTGATCTTCTGAGCGAGGATTAGTCTCATGTGCAGCTGCATCGCGCAGATCAGAAAATGAGGTTGTGATGGAAGAGTTGACTGTTCCTGACGATGGGGTTGAGAAATAGGACGCACCACTGCTTGCTGTTGCGGCTGGTGAGCCTGTTCCTGAGCTTTCTGCACTCAGGGCGACTACTGGCAGAAAGAACAAGCAAAACACAACGACCAGAAAATAACTATAACGCATGAAAAAAACTTTTTTGGCTTTTAAAACAGACTATAAAAAAGCTACGCACCTTCACTCACACATGAAGAAAAGGAAAGCGCTTGTTCGCGTACCAGAGCGCTTTATAAAAAATATAGGTGTAACCGATTATTTTAACTTGTTATCACTACAATCTTACTCACTCATTAGTAAGAAAAATTCGCAACCGTCAAAAGTCGAAGAAGAGGTAAAACGGAGTGGTACATACTTTTAAAATCTTATGAATTAAGACTTTTCCAATACATAGATTTACAGCTATAGCATAATAAATTAAAATACAAATAAACACCAAGCAAACATGCAGAAAATTACATAATCCTTGTATACATCGGCATAAATTTTACTTCCGCCAGCTAATAATTGAACCAAGAAAAAGCCTGGAGATTTTTAGGGCAAAACCAATAACTTCGCCGTCTGTCAGTATGGACAAAAGGAAGCCGGTCATTCGTCCGGGGTTGTTGCGCATCCACTCGTTTCTGTAGAGGAGGCTCATCAGTTTATCCATGGGGACGGCGCAGGCACACTCAATGAGTTTGTCGAGCCTGATCTCTGGGCCGGCTATAGGGCGATTGCTGTGCTGCGTTGTCATGGTGAGCACACGATTGCCAGCTCGCTCTGAAAGATTGTAATCGATACATTTATCAGCTGTATGACGGATGCGGAGTTGAATGGGCTGCTGCAGTGTTTTGCATGTCGATGCAGCTGGTTGCTCTATCTCTCCCTTTTTGTTGTCCAGAAACATCAGGAGTGCGTTATATAAAAGTTCCTGTATCTCTTTGTCGGAAAGGTTCTTGTTGACCCTCATCAGCCAGGTGAGCTGGAAAAGATCGATCAGGAAGTTGATCAGCACAGCGTTGGTAGTGTTGCGCTTCATTGCTGACTTGTAGCGGTTGAAAGAGACATTGCAGTAGGCCAGCATGGCAATAAGGGTACCGCTGTCCATGCTGCGGGTCTCGATAACCGGGCAGTAGTTGTTGTAGAGATCCCAGTCAAAAGAGCGGATTTTTCCCTCGTCTTTGTACTCTTTAAATATGCCTGTGCCGGGATATGGGGTCATGACCATAAAGAGGGCCTGCCGGAGGCCGAGTGATCTTGCAAACTCGGGGTAAGCAATGGTATCCTGTACGTTTTCGGTATAGTGGCCGATGATGAAATAGCCTTCTGCACCGATTTTGTTTTTGTTGCAGAGTTCTATGGCACGGGCTACGTCGTCAAGGCTGTTTTTTTTGTTCATGAGGGCAAGGGTTGCTTCGCTCGGGCTTTCTATGCCGAGACCTACTTTGCTCAACCCTATTCGGCGAAGCTTGTCGAGAATGCGTTCGGCCCTGACAAGATCTTTGGCTCTGGATTCCGTCATGATCCGGAAATTGGTCAATCCCCTTTCGATCATCATGTCGCAGATTTTTTCTGCCCTGCCGATGTTGGTCAGGAAGTTGGCATCCCAGATTTTCAGGAGTTTTTTATTGTTGGGATCGTGGAGCAGTGCAATCTCTTCGACAACATTTTCTGCACTCCGGCCTCTCCAGCTTTTATGCATTTGATCATTGGCGCAAAAAGAGCACGACCACGGGCAGCCCCTGGAAGTATAAATGGTATCTATAGAGTAGGCATCGCCTTTTTCGCCATATCGATCGGGACGAAGAGAGCGCATTGGAAAGCGAATAGAGTCTATATCGGCAATGATATCCCTCTGGCCAGTAAAGACAATGCCGCCGCCTTCACGGTAGGCAATCCCTTTAACGTCACGGGAGGGGCCTTTGAGCACCAGCTCCCTGAAGGTCTCTTCGCCCTCTCCAATGACCACAACATCGACACAGGAGAGCTTGAGCACCTCTTCGGGCAGTGCCGTTGGATGAAAACCGCCCATGACAACAAATTTACCTGCCTCCTTGGCAATTCGGGCAAGTCGTTCCGCCTGGTTGAAGGCTCCGGTCATTGATGAAATGGCGACAAGATCAACAGGGCTTTTTTTCAGAAGTGATCGCAGACTATCGAAGATGCCGTAGTTGTAGAAGTTGTCAGGCATGACAAGGCTCTCTACGTCGTGCTCAACGGCGGCAGCAAGGTAGCAGACAGCAATACAGTCTGTGATAAACCTTGGAAAGGGTACTATGATAGTCTGAGGCGCCTCTACAAGGCAGATATGTTTAAAATATGCCATAAAACCCTGAGATTGAATCTTGTTATCCAGTAAGTATATGCTGCAATATACGCATTATAGACGCTATCGCATTGGATAAAATGAACGATTTTCCCTGGTAATCTGTTTTTGGGTTTGTTGACCACTGATATTTTATGGTTGTGATTCTGACTTCTGACAGGGCTGAGGGTCGAGTACTGAGTGAGGACAGTTGGTTTTGCTAGGATTTTGGATACTTCGCTTGGCTCAGTATGACAAGTGAAAAATAATGGTGATTATTCGTTTTTCAGCAGTCTATTAGTGAGCATGGTGGTGAAATCCCTGCGGGTGGATACAAACATGTGTACGTAGAGACTTTGGGATGCAACCTCATATATGACTCTGGTTTGCCCTACTAACCTTTCACGAATTCCTTGGAGGCCTAGTTGAATTGCTTCATCGGGGATTAAACCTGCGAAAGGAAATTCGCCGATATTTTTCAGCATCTCTTTGTATTTTTGGTCTGAATCCTGCCAGACCTTTTCGCCAAATTTATGTTTTACATATTTTCTGATTTCGCGATAATCATCTTTTGCGCTATCAAGAATAAAAACTGAACGTGCCATTTTACCCGTCGTTGTCCATTTCTGCAAAGAAATCTTTTGCTGGCTGAAATTTGCCTTGGGATATCTCTTTTTTTCCCATGTTGATGAGTTTCAGAAAAGCCATGGTTTCGATCTGTTCTTCGTAAGTTCGAATGTCCATGACTACCATTTTGGCCTCACCATTTTGTGTGATGATGAGAGGAGTACGATTATCTTCAAAGTCCTTTATGATCTTGGATGCATGAGACTTGAGATAGGATATGGGGTGAATCTTGTTTGATAGTTTCATTTTAACTCCTTTAGTAAAGGCTTAAGATTAAGACCAAATATAGGCTTTATTCAGTTTTTTTTAATGAATGAGTTACTTGGCGAAGCACTTGTTCTGCCCAGCAATCTGTTTTCGGGTTTGTTGACCACCGATATTTTATGGTTGTGATTCTGGATTGTTCCTGTTATATATTTTAAATGTTCGCTTTTGCTTGACTTGGTTATCAGTACTAAAGGAGAGATCTTATGCTGCAGCAGAAAACAGCTGGTTATAAAGCCCTTTGTACTTTGCGTTCTGAGGGTGATTTCTCTGTGGCTTGGACGACTATGGAGGAGCTGAGAGAGAGAACTGATTCTATTGTCGCTCGTTTTCTTGAGGAGCGGTTTGAGGTAGCAAAGGAGCTTGGAGGCGGGTATTTGCTGAATGAGCTTGTTGACAGGGCGATACGTACGTCGGAGGGTGAGATTATGGATCAAGAGGGTCTCCCTGAGAGTGAAAGGCTTGCATTGGTTCAGGCTTTGGATCGGCAAAACATAATGATGGGGCTTTATGGCCGATATGTGGAGATTCTTTTACCGGTGATTCATGAGGTGGCTCAGCGGGAACAACGGGAAGTACGGGTGCTTGAGCTTGCAAGCGGGAGTGGCGGGCTGGCGCTGGCTCTGGGTGAGGAGGTGCAGCGGCAACAGTTGCGGGTCTCTGTTACCGGTTCGGATATTGTTCCTGCTTTTATTAATGAAGGCAACATTCATGCGTCGAAAAAAAAGCTTCCTGTTCGCTTCAGGTTGCTTAATGCCTTTGATATGAGTGATTTGGAGAATGAGGGGTTTGATCTTGTGGTTATGTCTCAAAGTTTGCACCATTTCACTCCAGGGCAACTGGCGGTGATTATTGACCAGTCGGTGAGACATAGTACAAGAGGGTTTATTGGTATAGATGGATACAGGAGTGTGTTGCTTGCATGTGGCGTGCCTTTGATTGCCGGTTTGCAGGGGTTTGGTTCTTTTGCTCTTGACGGGTTGACTTCGGCGCGAAAATTTTATTCTGAGCTGGAACTGGATATTATTGCGGAAATCGCTACGGGGGGAAGAAATCACTCCGTTGATTGCTTGTGGCCATTGAGTGTTTTGACGGTAATGAAGGGATAGGAAACAAGATGGGCATGAGAGAAATGGGCAGGCCATGGCGCAGCCCGTACGGGGGATTTGGGAAATTCGGTTATATTGATGTAATAATATTTGAAACAAATAGAGAAGGAGTTTTCTTATGTCGTTTGTTAAATTTTTAGCTGGTGCGGCAATTGTTCTTGTGGGTATTCAACTGGTGCCTTATGGGAGGGATCATAAGAATCCTGCGGTTACTGGTGAACCAAAATGGGATTCTCCGAGGACTCATGAACTTTTTAACCGTGCCTGCAAGGATTGCCATTCCAATGAAACAGTTTGGCCTTGGTACAGCTCTTATGCTCCTGTATCTTGGCTGACGGCACTTGATGTATCTTTTGGGCGGAAGGTTTTCAATGCTTCCGAGTGGGGGCGTCCAGAAAAAAATGAAGGTGACAAGGCAGCAGCCGAGGTTAGAAAGGGCAAAATGCCTCTCTTTATTTATCTGCCAGCGCATCCGGATGCAAAACTGAATGCTGAGGAAAAAAAGGAGCTGGTTAACGGCCTGGTTGCGACATTTGGTGACAAGAAGAGCAAGAAAAAAGAGTAGTACAATAAATGTTTTAGCCATGATGTTATGAGTTTTTCAATTTTTCAAGCACGAACAAATCCTGCCCGAAAGAACTACCCATTGCATCTGGCACTTTTTCTTGTAACAGTCTATACAACACTGCGGGCAGGTGCATTCTGGGGCGGGCAAGAGGCGCTCGCCGCGGGCATTCCTTACTCATTCTGTCTGCTTCTCTTTTTAAGCGTTCACGAGTTTGGTCATTATTTTGCCACACTCTTCCATCGTGTGCATGCAACACTCCCCTACTACATTCCTGTCCCCCCCCTGCCGCTTCTTCTCAGTCTTGGAACAATGGGGGCGGTCATTAAAATCAAGGAGAGAATACCGGGAACAAACGCCCTGTTCGATATCGGCATTGCAGGTCCATTGAGTGGTTTTGGGGTATGCCTGGGTGTTTTGATCTACGGTTTTTTACATCTTCCCCCGGCTGATTTTATCTTTACCATTCATCCTGAATACCTGGCAACAGGCGGTTTGCAGACTCCTGCTCCGAAAGAGACTCTTTGCCTTGGAAAAAATCTGCTCTGGATTGTGCTGGAATACCTTATTGCTCCAAAAAACCTTCCGCCAATGAGTGAGATGTATCACTATCCTTTTCTCTTCACCGGATGGCTTGGTTCAGTTGTAACTGCGCTTAACCTGCTTCCTGTTGGTCAGCTTGATGGCGGGCATATCACCTACGCCATGTTCGGCAGAAAAGGACATGCAAAAGCAGCCAAAGGGTTTCTCTTGTTTATTGTGCTACTTGGCTTTCCTTCATTGCTGGAACTGCTGCTCAGCCTCTTCAGGCCGGAGGCTCTTTCACTGATTCCTCCCATACTGCTTCGATGGTCATGGTCTGGCTGGATTATTTGGGCATTCATTCTTTCACGATTTATTGGCTTGAACCATCCACCGACAGGTTATGATCACCCCTTGGCAACACCAAGGAGACTCTATGGGTGGATAGCAATTGCAATCTTTGTCCTGACTTTCACACCAGTACCATTCGGGGTAACATGAACAAGTCCAGATGCCGGATCAATGGTGCCGGGCGCATGATTGATCTCTCTGAAGGGCCGGTCATCATGGGTATCCTGAATACTACCCCCGATTCATTTTATGATGGTGGGGTATTTCAGAACACAGGATGTGGAGTTGATCTTGACCGGGCGCTGGATCATGCGCTTGCGATGATTGAGGCTGGTGCTTCCATTATCGATATTGGCGGCGAATCTTCCCGGCCAGGAGCAGAAGTAATTTCAATCAAGGAGGAGATTGAGCGCACGACACCACTCATTGCAATGTTGCGGAAGAGAACGGATGCGGTGATTTCAATTGACACCTATAAGGCTGAGGTTGCCGAGCATGCCTTGAAGGCTGGCGCTCATCTTGTCAACGATATTTCAGGCTTCACCTTCGACCACTCCATGCCCGAAATATGCCGCGAATACCAGGCTGCAGTGATCCTCATGCACACGCAGGTGAGGCCTGAATCGATGGGGTGGAGTACCGGGATAGAATCAGCCGAAACAGATATTGTTGCAAAAGTCAGCAGCTTTCTCGCCAATTCCATTGCTCAAGCTGAAGCACATGGCATTGAGGAGATTATTATTGATCCGGGGTTTGGTTTTGGTAAAAGCGTGGAGGAAAACTTCCTGTTACTTGCTGAACTTGGCTCTCTGGGTAGACTTGGCAGGCCGATTCTTGCCGGTGTGTCGAGAAAATCCTTTCTTGGCTATGCCATTGCCAAAGAGGGTGATGAAATTCCTCCTCCCTCCCAGAGACTTCCAGCCACCATGGCGGCTGAAACCATTGCACTGCTGAATGGGGCAAGTATTTTGAGGGTGCATGATGTTGAGGCTGCGGCGCAGTGTCTGCGGGTGGCGAAGAGAGTGCTGAGCGGGCTTGGGGGAAGGGGGGAATAGGACCAATGGGAGGGTGAGGGGGGCTGAGAGACTGAGTAGGAAGTTTTTTTTGGAATTTGGTGTAAAACGGCGATGGTGAAATGTATCTGTCGAAAATTGAGCTTTTTGGGTTTAAGAGCTTTGCGCATAAGGTCCGGATAAAGTTTGACAAGGGTCTTACGGCCATTGTCGGGCCCAACGGGTGTGGCAAGACTAATGTTGTGGATGCCATGCGCTGGGTACTGGGCGAGCAGAAGTCTTCGCTGCTTCGGTCGGCGAAGATGGAAAACATTATTTTTAACGGTTCAAAAAACCTCAAGCCTCTCAGTCTTACCGAAGTCTCTCTTACCATCGAGAATACACGCAATGTCCTGCCGATAGAGTATACCGAAGTAACTGTCACCCGCCGACTCTACCGCAGTGGGGAGAGCGAGTTTCTTTTAAACCAGGTGAACTGCCGTCTGAAGGATATTCTTGATCTCTTTACCGATACAGGTATGGGCAGCGATGCCTATTCGGTTATTGAGCTGAAAATGATTGAAGAGATTATCAGCAACAAAAGCGAAGAGCGGCTGAAACTTTTTGAGGAGGCTGCAGGCATATCCCGATATAAACAGCGCCGTAAACAAACCTTCAAGCTGCTTGAGAGTACTTCAAGAGATCTTTCACGAGTTGATGATCTCCTGGCGGAGGTTGAAAAAAAGGTGAGGAGCCTGAAGCTCCAGGTAAGAAAAGCTGAAAAACTCAGGGAGCTGAAAAAACAAATTCAGGAAATCGATCTTGCTCTCTCCTGGCTGACCATGGAGGAGCACCGTGAAAAGCTTGAACCGATGCAGCGCCGTATCAGGGATGAGGAGCTGATAAACCATGCATATGCTGCGAAGATCGCCTCAGAGGACAGCTCCGCACAGGCGACAGAGTTGCTGCTGCTTGAGGAGGAGAGCACTCTCTCCGGGATACAGAAAAAGCTTAACGAAAGCAATCAACGGATTCATGCTCTTGAAAAACAATATTTGCACTATGAAGAGCATCAAAAAAGTCTTGCGACAGAGATTGCTCGAATCAGAACCATCATCAGCGAAAAAGAGCTGAAAATCCGGGAACAGGAGCTCCTTGAAAGCAAGCTGATGCAGCAGCAACCCGCTTGTGAGGAGGCCTCCAGTAAGCTGCACGCACTCTTTCAAAGCCTTGTTGCTGAACACGACCAGCTCAATACAACATTGAAAGTTGAGAGAGTTGAACTTGCCCGGGAACGCAGGTTGAGTGCAGAAGCTCAAAGTGCGGCCAACCAGCTCACCTTGACAAAACACACTCTTGAATCAAAGAAAGAACATCTGCAAACAACTGTTGAACGGCTTGAAATAAAGAAAGTGGCCATTCTTGACAAACTGAGTGCCTCCCGAACAACTGAACAAGAGTTAACGGAAGAGATAAGAAGCAAAACCGCAGAGATTGCCGAAGCAAAACTTAGGGAGAGAGCGTTACGGGAAGAGCAGGAGAGAGTGACCAGGCGCATCGAGGAAGCAAAGGAGAGAGTTCTTGTCTTGAGATCAAGCAAAGATAAAGTGCATAACCAGATTTTGCTTGCCAATTCAATCCTCGATAATTTTGAGGGGATGCCTGAAGGGATTGGATTTCTGGAAAAACAAAAAAATGGAAACCCGGGGCTTGGTTGCATGTCGGACCTTCTCACGCTTGAGAGTTCCTACAAAAAAGCGGTCAATGCCGCGCTTGGCGAGAGCATGAGCTACTATGTGTGTCAGTCGCTCAGTGAAGCCAAGGAGGGAATCGGCCATCTCACCCGTTCAAACAAGGGAAAAGTTAATTTTCTTGTGCTCGATCTTGTTGCCCGAATGCCTGCAGGCCACTACCCTGAGATCAGTGGAGCAAAAAAAACCCTTGAGCTTCTTACCTATCCCCCGGAGCTGCATGATGCACTTCTCCTGATGCTTGACAAAAGTTATATCGTGTCGGATCTCGAAACAGCAGAATCTCTTGCCCTCAGCAATCGCGACTGCTCATTTGTCACCCTTGAAGGAGAAACTTTTGCCGGAAGAGGCATACTCTTTGGAGGAAGCTCAAAAAACAATGAGGGGTTGCGACTTGGTAAAAAAGCCGAACGTGACAAGCTGCAGCAAGAGCTTTCGGCCATTGAGCAGACAAGCAAGGATGAGGAGAAAAGTCTTCTGCAACTGCGCAATGAGCTTGCCTCAATTCAAGTCAGTGAACAACAGAGGGTGATTGAGCGGCTTGCGGCTGAACTTGGAGGAGTGGAAAAGAGGTTTGCACGGCTTGAGGCTGAAGAGAGCGAAAGAAAGCGTGACGTAGCTCAGACCGGAGAGGAGATTGCCTTAATAGTTCAGCAGAGAGATGCTTGTGAAGCCGAACTGATCAGGCTTCTTCCAGCAATTACAATCACTCAATCGAAGAGCGCACTTTGCGGGAAAAAAATCAGGCAGATGCAGGAGAGCCTTACAACCCTTGAAAGCCGTCATCATCAGTTCAGTCTTGAAGTTCAAGCCAGTCAGAGCCGCTACAAGGATGCTCTTCATGAGCTTGAAAAACTGAGCATAACCATAGCTGCCTGCAGAGAGAACCGGCTTTTACTCAATAATGAGATCCGGAAACTAAACAACGAGATTGAAAGCGCTGAAAAGAAAAAACAGATAAACAGCCAGGCTGCAACACAATTAAAAGTGGAACTTGATGCGCTGTTGATTGCCGCAGCTGAAGAGCAGAAAGATCTCAACGAGATGGAATCATCATACCGGGAAAATCAGGCCCGACATCATGAAAGCCAGGCATCCCTCAGGGATCTCCGACGGAAATATGAGATCGGCCAGCAACTGCTCTCAACACTCAACCACGAACGTATTCAACATGAGCACGCACTCGACCATCTCTTTACTGAGGCTAAGGTTAAATATAACTGTGACCTGGCCTTGATGGCCGAGCCGGAGAGTACAGACTCATTCGACCGGAAAGCTGAACAGCAAAAGCTTGAACTTCTTTCCAGGCAGCGCGAACAGTTTGGCGCGGTTAATGAGCTGGCGCTGGAGGAGTATGAAGGAGAGAAAGAGCGATTTGATTTTCTGAGTGAACAGAAAGAGGATCTGCTCAGCGCCGAGAGACAGCTGCGAACGACGATTGAAGAGATTAACAAAACCGCTCTGGAGAAATTTAACGAAACCTTCCGGGCAGTGAGAAAAAACTTTATTGGGATTTTTCGGGAGCTCTTTGAGGCAGAGGATGAAGTGGATCTGCTCATTCACGCAAGCGAAGACCCCCTTGATGCCCATATAGAGATCGTAGCCAAACCGAGAGGAAAAAAACCTCTCTCCATAGAACAGCTCAGCGGTGGAGAAAAGGCGCTGACCGCTCTTTCACTCCTCTTTGCCATCTATCTCGTTAAACCAAGTCCCTTCTGTATTCTTGACGAAGTTGACGCGCCGCTGGACGATGCCAATGTCACCCGGTTTATTAAACTTCTGAAAAAATTTGAGAATAACACCCAATTCATTATTGTTACGCACAACAAAAAAACCATGGCATCCTGCCAGGCGCTCTACGGGGTTACCATGGAAGAGGAAGGGGTTTCGAAACTGATCCCCGTTCGACTTGAAAAAATAAGGGGTTGAGAGAGCTACAGGAGACGATATGCTGAAAAAACTTGTGTTATTTGATATTGATGGAACGTTGTTAACTGTGAACAGTATCAATCGCCGCATCCTGGCAGATGCCTTGAAAGAGGTCTATGGTACTGAAGGAAGTACCAGCACTCACAATTTCGCCGGCAAAATGGACAGTGTCATTATTTATGAGGTTCTGCAAAGTGTCGGGGTGAGCGATAGTGTGATTGCTGAGAAATTTGACAAGGCCAAACAAACCTATATTGAGATGTTTCGCCTGCACGCCAGACTTTCAGACATCATCCTGATGGATGGCATACGGAATCTCCTTGATGAGCTTTCAGCACATTCTGAAGTGATGCTTGGCCTCCTGACCGGAAATTTCGAAGCATCAGGTCGACAGAAATTGCTACTTCCCGAAATAAACCATTACTTTCCATTCGGCGCCTTTGCCGATGATGCAGGGAGCCGCAACGAACTTCCTCCGGTGGCTGTTGAAAAAGCGTACCAGCTCACCGGCAGAAGATTTTCAGAAAATGATATTATCATTATTGGTGATACGGAACATGATATCGCCTGCGCAAGGGTTCTGAACGCGAAGTCTATTGCCGTGGCGACCGGCACCTACTCTGCGGAAGAACTGAAAAAGCACAATCCGCATGTCCTCTATGAAAACTTAACCGAGACACCTATTGTTATGAGTGAGATCCTTAAATCTTCAATTAATTAACTGCTCTTTTATGAAGACCTACCGACGTCAAATTCGTGAAAAGATTTTACAGGCTCTCTATACCATTGAAATCAGGGATACTGATATAGATTCTGCTGCAGGCTGGCTTTTAACCGAAGAAATTCTTGCGGATGCCAATGCTATGAAGTTTTTCAATATGCTGCTGAAAAACATCAAGGAGCATATGGAAGAGATTGATCGCTACATTGTGAAGCATACGTTTAACTGGGATATGAGCCGTATTGCGATTATTGATAAAAATATCATTAGGATGGCCCTCACGGAAATCCTCTACTGTGAGGATATTCCACCAAAGGTGTCGATCAATGAAGCTATTGAAATTGCAAAAAAATTTAACAGCACCGACAAGAGCAGCAAGTTTGTCAATGGCATTCTTGACGCAATTTTTAATGATTTGAAGGCTGAGGGCAAAGTCCACAAAAACGGAAGGGGCCTGATTGACCAGTCGGTTGCAAAGCTGCAGAAAACAGAGAGTGATATTGAGAAAACAGAGATAGATAGCTGAGAGGAGATGAAAAAGAGTCCTGCAGAAAAAATTGTTTTTCTCAACGAGGTGCTTGGCACTGCATACCCGAATCCGAAGAGCGAACTGCAGTTTGACACCCCTTTTCAGCTGCTTGTAGCCACAATTCTGGCAGCGCAGGCAACCGACAGGCAGGTTAATATCATTACAAAAGAGCTCTTCAAGTGTGCGCCGGATGCCGAAAGCATGAGCCGACTGGAGCTTGACACAGTTAAAAGCCTTGTTCGCTCAATCAACTATTACAACAACAAGGCTAAAAACATCCTTGAAGTAAGCCGGATCGTTATTGAGCGTTTTCAGGGAAATGTCCCTGAAACAAGGGAGGAGCTTGAAAGCCTGCCAGGAGTAGGAAGAAAAACTGCGAATGTTGTTTTAAGCAACGCTTTTCATCAGGCGGTCATGCCTGTCGACACCCATGTACATCGTGTTTCAAACAGGATAGGCCTGGTCACTACCGTTAAACCAGAACAGACAGAAACGGAATTGATGAACATCATTCCCGAAACATGGGTTATCGACTTTCATCACTACCTGCTCCTGCACGGGCGCTACACCTGCAAAGCCAAAAAGCCCGACTGTGCACACTGTGCCGTCAGCAGCGTCTGTGATTTTCTCGCAATAAGCTAACCGAGTTCAACTTTACGGTCAACAGCATAGATCCACTCCCCCTCCGGGCGCTGCCGATTGCCGGCCCATAGTTCAAACGTAACACCTTTTTCTGTTGAAATATGAGAGGTAAAAATTTCAACCTGGTAGAAGAGCTCATCAAGAAGATCATCCCAAACATTATCAAGAGTAAATCCCTCATCTACATAGGCCTGACCGGGCTGTAATGTACGGGAAGTTTGATCGTCCGACTGAAAATAGTCGCTGATATAGATAAAACTGTCGGGCATTAGAAAACCACCCCTGTAGGTACCACGTGGACGCTTTACACCGGGAACCTCAATCCAGAATTCAAGCTGGGTCTCTGCAGTGAGCTTGCCGTCAGCCGAAAGCTTTTCAAGCAACTGCTGTGCGGTTTGACGAATGAGTGCTTTATTATCGGCGGATAGCTCATTCATTTTAAAGTCAGGAGTGTGATCTCGCATGTTCTTGAAGAGTAAGTTGTTAGAGGATGGCCTTTTGAAATATACGGTTCTTTTGGGAGAGCCAGAAATTTTATAGGAGCTATGAGACCTATAGGACTTATGGGACTTATAAAAGATTATTGCTGGTGAATAGGGCTGGCCTTAGACCGCGGACTGAGTTGGCTGTGTAGATTGTGTCGGCTGAGAGGAGATCGGGGAGAGTCAGGGTTTTTTCTTGGGCGAAGGTACGGGTGACGAGAAAGTATTGGCGGAAAATGCCGTTCAAAAGGCCCGAACTTACCGGCGGAGTGAAAAAATGGTGGCCTTGACGGATAAAGAGATTGCTTATTGCCCCTTCGGTCAACTCTTCGCGCTCATTCATGAAAAGCACTTCATCATACCCTTTTTCTCTGCCCAGGCTGTAACTGCGGTTGTAGAGTTCCCGCTTTGTGGTTTTATGATAAAGGAAGGGGTGCGATGAGTTGGTTCTCTCTACGGCAAGGCAGAGGCGAAGTGGTACGCAAGGATTGAGCAGTTCAACATGTTCATAGCTGACAGTGAACTCCCCCTGAAATGATAGGGTAAGTTTGACCTTAAATCGGGTGCCCAAATGACGCAGCTCCTCTTCAAGCTGGGTCAAGATGAGAGTTGCGGTGCTTTTGTTACAGGGAAAACTGAAGACGCTGGCTGATGATCCAATGCGGTCAAGATGCTCTTCAAGCCAGAGATAACCTCCTTGCCAAAGAATGCTTTCAAAAAGATCAAAATGTGTATCGCTGGCATCTGTAAGCATTTTTGCCTTGAGCTGGCGATCAAGATGCTCTTCAGGCCAGAGATAACTTCCTTGCCAAAGAATACTTTCAGGGAGATCAAGATGTGGATTGCTGGCATCTGTAAGAATTTTTGCCTTGAGCTGGCACTCCCGGTACTCCTCTTGAGCATCAGAGTCCCACACTATGCCACTTCCCGAGCCATAGAGAGCTTCACCGCCAGACAGCTCAATGGTCCTGATCGCTACATTAAAAAGCATGTCGAGATCAGGTGTTATAAAACCGATCGCCCCTGTATAGATACCTCTTGGTTCAGTTTCAAGGGATTGTATCCATTTCATGGCCTTTATTTTAGGTGCTCCCGTTATTGAGCCTGATGGATAGAGCGCCTTGAACAGCTCATATAACCCAACATTTTCCCTCATTTCACCACGAATTGTTGAAACCATCTGATGAAGGGTCGGGTAGGTTTCTGTTGCAAACAATTTTTCGGTCTCAATCGAACCGGGGCGGCATATCCTGCCAAGGTCGTTGCGCAACAGATCGACAATCATGAGATTTTCTGCAAGGTTTTTTTTGCATCGAGCCAGTTCCTCTCTCTGTCGGCAGTCCTCTTCAATAGTGCTACCTCTCGGAGCAGTTCCCTTCATCGGCCTGGTTTCAATAACCGAACCGCATTTCGAAAAAAAAAGCTCGGGAGAAAACGAAAGGATGGTGCGTTCCCCGCAATTGAGGAGTGCAGTATATGATGAGGGTTGTGAGCCTCTCAATGCACGAAAAAGAGCGGGCGCAGAGCCATTGAAAGTAAAACGGTAACGCCCGGTAAAATTAACCTGATAGAGACTGCCTGCGGCAATTTGCATCTTGATCAGCTTTATCTTCTCTGCATACTCCTCCCAGGAAAGGTTTAGCGATACAACACCAGGAGAAAGTGTAAGTTGTTCAGAAAAGAGCTTTTCAACCACACTCTCCGAACAATGCTCCGGCTCCCGGTAAACCCCAAACCAGGCAAGTGGCAAAGAGTGAGATGTTGCAGCTTCGGCAGCAAAAAGAGCCTGCTCAAAGCCATAGCCAACCTCATAACTCAACCATCCGGCGAGATAGTACCCTTCGGCAAGTTTTTTCTCAAGCGTCTGAAAAAAGCACTCCAGCCCGGAGAGAGAGAAAAGAGAGACTACCTCCACAGGATCTGAAAAAAGCAGCGCCCCAACATTGAACCTTTTACAGAAAGCCGATTCAAACCAGAGCGAACCATCCTTTACAAGAGAATCGGCAAGCAGTTCATTGGTTGTCGATCCTTTCATCTCAGAGCGACTTAATAATAATTTTTTTCTGGAGAACGGTTTCCATCCACGATTTCAGCTGTTCTGCTGCCCAGATTTCAATATCCGGCTCAAAACGGGGCGTCAACAGAAGAGTAATTTCACTGCCCTTTACCGAGACGTTAATGGCCTGGATATTCTTGCGGTGGCCTCGTTCTAAACCGTTAGCCAGACGAAGAATTCCGGAAAGCACATCGACAGCTCTTTTATGGATTGGCTTCAGGAGAGTGTATGCCGTATGCCTCTCGGAAGGGGGGGATTTGCGGTGATAGCGGACAACATGGGCAATAATTTCGATTTCAGTAGGTGAAAATCCGCGAAGTTCCCCATTGAGGATAATATACTGGCTATGTTTGTGATGAGAAGAGATGGAAATAAAGGTGCCGATATTATGAAGAAGTGAAGCATATTCAAGCAGTTCCCGGTAGGGTGCTTCAAGATGATGCAAAGGCGCCAGACTGTCGAACAGCTGCAGAGAGAGTTTTGCTACATGCTCTGCATGCTCCTGATTCCAGGCACAGCGAAACCCGAGTTCATAGACGCTCTCATGCCGGATATCAAGCTCGAACTCACTCTCCAGCTCACTGCCGTCATTACCGAGGTTCTTGAGATAGTGAAGCACCATGCCTTCACGAAGCGCGTAATCCGACACAACGATTTCACTGAGATTGAAGAGCCTGAAAATCATATCAACAAGAATGAGACCCGGCACAATCAAATCAACCCTGTTGACATCAAGACCTGTCAAGCGCCTGCGTTCGACAGAACTCAGTGGAAGCACAGCTTTATAGAGTACCTGAAACTCCTTGCGTGAAAAGAGGCTGTTGTTGAGTGACACGCTGCTCTCCCGGCCATTCATTGAAGCGATCATCCGGGCAATATTCTGAGCTGTTCCGGAGGATGCTATAGCCCTTGTCACCTTAAGCTCGGAGGCTTTTTCAACAGGAGAGTCCATCTCAGCCGAAAAAAACTGCTCAAGCATCTTGATGTCATGACGATCAATCGGATCGGAAAAAACAAAACGTTCACGCATTCTTGCCACACCGATTTTTCGGCTCTCAAGAAGTTGTACTCCCTTATTGTTAGCAATAATAAATTCAACTGAACCACCACCGATATCGAAAAGAAGGTCGGAAGATTTGCCGATCTTCACAGCTTTTCGAACACCGTAATAGATAAACTCAGCCTCTTCCCTGCCCGAAATAATTTTGACTTTAAGGCCTGTTTCATCCCGTATTCTCCGAAGAAAATCAAGCCGATTTTTTGCTTCCCGGATAGCGCTGGTAGCAAATGCGATGACGTTTTCCGGTGCCACACCGTGATGGGCCGCAAGAACAAGAAAATTCTTCAGGGCCGCAATACCCGAAAGCATAGCCTCTTCATCAAGCATTTTTGTAGAAATGCTCCCCCGACCGATACAAATCATATTTTTGACACGGTCAATTTCAACAATCCCCTTTCCCTTGCTCTCCTCAACAATAATCATGTGGAAGGAGTTGGTGCCAAGGTCTATAGCGGCTACTCTCAATTTTTCAGTTGTCATTAAAAAATGGTCTGTCGGCGTTTAAGCAATGCCATACAAAATACATGTTTGCACGCAAAAAGGAAAAGGAAGAACCCGGCCCCTCTGATTTCACACAATGAGCACTGAAATGTATCACTGCTCTGCAGCTGACCTTTTCTCTTCCGGAGATTTCGGTGTATATTCAAGCCTGAAGCAAGCAGATATTTGTCATTTCCCCAGTAAAATATTTTTTTCTCGACTCTTACTCTCTGCCTTATCCCTATGAAAAAAATTGACCGACTGAGACTTCGCTATGAAGTTGCAAGAAAGACCATTCATCTGTCGTCCATTTCAATTCCCGTTATCTACTACTTTATCAGCAGGGATATTGCGCTTCTTTTGCTTGTTCCACTTTTTACTGGTTTTTTTCTGGTTGACCTGCTGAAAAATTTTTACCCGCCTGTTTCAAAATGGTATCATAAGACCTTTGATGCCATGCTGAGAACGCATGAACTTGAAAAAAAGCCATATCTGAACGGTGCAACCTTCATCACTCTTGGTGCTCTAATCCTGGTGCTTTTTTTCCCGAAAATTATTGTTGTTGCATCTTTTTCGATGGTTTCCATTTCAGATACCTTTGCCGCTGTTATTGGAAAAGCTTTCGGAAAACACCGGCTGGGTGAGAAAAGTATAGAAGGAACTCTTGCTTTTTTTCTCTCTTCATTGCTTATTGTTGCCCTTGTGCCGGAGCTTAATATGTTGATCGGGATTGTTATGGCCATAAGTGCCACACTGACCGAGGCCTTTATTGTGCGTATAGGAAGCTTCAAAATTGACGATAACCTTTCCATTCCTCTTGTCAGCGCATTGGTTGGAATTCTCTGCTATATGCTTTTTATGCCTGAACAGATTCCATTTCTTTCCATGGGCCGATAGTTGATTTCTCAAGAAGTATCATGCAGACCACTCTTACCGATTCAGCCGAAGAAGCCGCCAATATCCTCAACGCAGGAGGTGTGGTTGCATTTCCCACTGAAACGGTGTACGGTCTCGGTGCCGGGATCTGCCATCCTGAAGCCATCAAGGAGCTCTTTCGTGCAAAGGGTCGTCCGGTTGATAACCCCTTGATTGTTCATATCCATTGTATTGAGCAGATCGCTGATGTAGCTGGCGACATCAATAAAGATGCAAGTGCGCTTATTGAGCGGTTTTTCCCCGGGCCTCTGACTCTTGTGCTTAAAAAAAATCCTTGTGTACCTGACACCGTTACTGCCGGTCTTGATACCGTAGGAGTCCGATGCCCGGCAAACCCTGTAGCACATGAGTTTCTTGCTCATTGCACCTGCCCGGTTGCCGCTCCTTCGGCAAATCTTTCGGGACTGCCAAGCGCTACCAGCTGGGAAACTGTCTATGAGGATCTTGACGGAAAAATCGACTGCCTCCTTCGGGGAAAGCCGAGTTCTATCGGCCTTGAATCAACCATTGTCGACTGTTCCGGAGCAATACCGGTTCTGCTCAGGGCCGGCGCCATAACCCTTGAACAACTGCTGGCTGTTATCCCGAAAATTTCAGTTGACACGCCCAAGGATGAGCAAGAGCCACCAAGAAGCCCGGGACTGAAATATCCGCACTATGCACCAAGGGCATCTATTGTTCTTTGCCATGCCAATGAAAAGATATCCGCCCAACACTCATCAGCTTATATCGGTCTTTCCGAGCCACCAGCTGGTTTTGCATTGCTCAAGATCTGCCGAAATCTTGAGGAGTACGGCCGTGAGCTGTTCAGCTTTTTCCGCCGTTGTGATTCTGAAGGCATCGACCTGATTTACTGTGAGCTGCCTTCGAACACCGGCATCGGCAGAGCGATCAGGGATAGACTTCTGAGAGCATCGGGGAGGCATTAACCCCCCCCCGCTGCCTTTGATTAGAATAAAAGAGAACAGCCAAGATGAAATGAACCGGGAGAGCTGGTAGCGCGCTCATCGTTGCCGCTGCTGTAGAGCTCTCTGTCACTGTACCAAGTAATCTCGTATCGTGCAGCAAGGTTCATCTGCGGTATGGCTTGCCATGATGCCAGAAGAAAAAGTGATTTCCCCCGTCCGTTATAGAGCCCGAGCGTTGATGTCAGTGGCAGATCATCCTCATAGGCATAGAGAGCTGCATCGTAATCCTCCGTATTGAACAGGGTGCAACGTCCTTTCAAACTGAGTTTTCCTGCATGATAACCCACCTGCTGATAGGTCAGCCAGCCATAGAGTGTGGTATCTCCTGAAAGATATTTATTAACCACTTTTTTTACCTCTCCCCGACTTCTCAGATGAAGATGCCGGGATGCATCAATATCACAATCCAGCCTGCTGCAACTCGATATTTGCGGAAGCGCGGTCCAGAGAGGATGGCTGGTCGTACCCTGATTTGCCTGTACTTCTTTATATTTATGCTGCAGTTGCAGATTCCAGCCTACAGCGGGTGATTGCTTCCAGGTCATGACCATTTTGAAATCATTGCCGTCAGATGGGTATTGACAATGGTCGTCAAGCAATGGAAATGTAAAGAGGTCATAATATGCACCAACTGAAAGACTCTCGTTTATCCTTGCTTTAACACCAACATAGTCTCCATTCTCGTTTGATGCGCCGCTTCCTCTTTCAGCAAACGCTCCTGCAAAAGGGGAGAAAAAGTGTTCGCCATACCGCCTGATGGAAGCAACCGTGTTGACTCCATGAAATATTTCATACTCGGCACCTCCTATCCAGGAAGCATCGTGAGGCTTTTCGGAAAATGCTGCTTCAGCAAACATGCTGACCTTGCCAAGGGAACAATCTGTTTCGAGACTGTAAAGAGTTGCAGAGGATTGATTACCTGCTGTGGCATAGGGCTCAAGCTGATTGAGGGGGACGGAATAGCGATAGTTAAGCACAGAGCCACCGGCTCTGCCGCTCAAAGAGCCTGTTTGATAATTATAGAGCAGATGTGCCCCGGAGAGGGTTTCGGCAACGTTGTCTTTTCTGCCTATTTCAAGTGCAGTTCGATGGTAACCCGATTTATCAAAACTTGTAATGAGCCCTGTGTTTTTATTGATGACAGCATCAAGATGGTTTGCGGAATAAAATGATGTAACCTCAAGAGGATCAAGCTTCAAGGTTGTGGCCGCGCCTTGCAGAAAGCCGGATTCGGAGCTTGATGTATAAGAGAATAACTGCTTTGACGAGAGCCGGACACCTGCAGTAGGATCAGAGCCTTTTGAATAATAACGGCACTCTCCGATGAGCAGCCCCTCTCCAAAATTCAGCCGGTAGTTGCCGATAACTGCGCTTTTTACGAAACCAAGATCATGGGCATTGATGCTGAGTGAGGTAAAGTCGGCAACATCAGGCTCTCCAATATCCTTTTCCTGAATAAGGCAGGCATTCAGATGAGGAACTGAAAACTGCAGACGGTGATAAATTTTGTCGTTGTCGCCACTGTAAGCACCGTTTATAATGCCTTTACGCTCAGGTGTTTCCCAAAACAGACGGCTGTAAAGCGCAACTTTAGTCTCATCCTTCCCTTCTGCCGGGGCTTTTTTGCCGGGAGCCTCTTGTTTATGGAACTGAACATAGGGAGCAATAGCCGCCGATTTCTCACTGCCAATAATGGGCTCAAGTTCCTGCAGGGAGAGAATCTGGCCCTTTTCGCGTCGAAAAGCAAGAATAGCATCGGCGTCGAAAGTCGTCAACCAGGGAAGCTGCCGCAGTTCACTGGCATCAGCATCATTGAGAGAGATTTTGTTGTTCTTCAGATCATCAACCAATTCAATCATCTGCTCAAGATTGGCCTCAGATTCAGCGCTGTCGTAGAGTTGCTGAAGATCATTGTTTTCGGCACAGAGCGGGGAAAAAAGATACAAAGGAAGTGCGAGAAATAAAAAAAACGTCATGACCGTGGGAAGTACATGACGTTTGATAGAGAAGAAAAGCTGTCTCATAACCATTCCGGGTTTTTGCGTTAACAAAACCGGCTGATGGCTTATGGGCTCTCCGTTAACTTATAGAGTTCCTGAACCTCATTTCGGCTCAGGTACCGCCATTCACCCCGCCGGAGTTCACCAGCCTGAAGGCCTGCATAAGCAACCCTTTCAAGCCGTTTAACCTCAAAACCGAGGGTTTCGAACATTCTTCGTACCTGATGATTCTTTCCTTCATGAATGCTCAGCAATACCTGCATACCTTCATCAAGTATTTTGGCCTTGCAGGGACTGACTTTTTCCCCGGTATCTTTTAAACGCATCCCTCCTGTCAGCTGCTGCAGAAGATTTGGCGTAAACTTGTCAGCAAGCACAGCAATATACTCTTTTTTTACATTTGACGAAGGATGCATTAATTTATGTGCAAGGGTTCCGTCGTTGGTCAAAAGGATAACGCCTGTTGTTTTTCTGTCAAGCCGCCCTACGGGAAAAATCCGTTCTTTGACATCGATAAAATCGAGTACCATCTCCCGGTTTTTTTCGTCACTGTTGGTGGTTATAACGTTTCTCGGCTTGTTGAACAGAATGTAGACCTTTCTTGCCTCTGGCTGAGCAAAGCGCTCGCCATCGACAATAACCTCATCGCGGGAGGGATTAACCATTATTCCTGGCTTTGTAATCACCACACCGTTAACCATAACCCGTCCATCCAGAATAAGCTGGTCGGCGGCCCTTCGTGATGCTATGCCGCATGAGGCCAGAAACCGGTTGATTCTGACCTCATCCTCTTTACTGCTTTGTTTCATTCTCTTGTATCGTCTCCTCTTGATTGTTGCCGGTTGAAGCTCTCTCCATGCCCTCCTGCCGGGTAAGATAGTCCTGCTCTTCCTGCTCCTGCAGAATTTCTTTGATTTCGCGAAGTTTCGGCAGCTCTTTTAATGAAGAGAGGTGGAAGAGATCCAAAAATTCCTTTGTGGTGCCATACTGAAGTGGCTTTCCGGGAGAATCTGCCCTTCCACGAAGCTCAATGAAGCCACGAAGCAGAAGCCTGTCGATAGCATAATCAGGGCTCACGCCTCGAATCTGCTGAATTTCCCCCCGGGTAACAGGCTGATTATAGGCAATAACGGCAAGAACTTCAAGTATAGAGTGGGAAAGCCTTCTGCGGATTTTAGGGGCAAGAAGTTTTTTCAGGATATCACTGAATTCCGGTTTTGACAGAAAACGATAACCACCGGCAATCCTCTGAATATGAAAGCTTCTTCCAGTTTCAGCATACTCAGCATTGAGTTGCTCAATAATCATCTGAAATTCAGCGGAATCAAGCTCCCTGCCGGTAACCTGCCTGATGGTGTGGAGGGTAACCGCCTCGTCAGAAGCAAAAATAACTGCTTCGATATTTTGCTGAAGTTGTTTGTCCTGCTTCTGCATATTCTTCTACGTAGTATGAGAGAAAGATATGCTGCCGGTTATTTTTTCCGTGCTGTCGAATAATTATGATCAAGGCAGATTCCCCCTTCAAAGCTGTACCAAAGCTCCTGACAGGGAAAATTGCATTCGTAAAGGGCTTTGCCGATAACAACCGAATCAACACCATAAAGCTTAAGCTCATCGAGTTTTCTCAAGTCTTCGGCATTGGTGACTCCACCTGAAGCAGTAATCTTCATACCGGCTTTTTCAGCAAACCTTTTGGTACTGTCATAACCAAACCCCTGCATCATACCGTCACGGCTTATATCGGTATAAATCACCCGTTCAATACCCATCGCTTTCATCTGAAGAGCCAGTTCGTAATCCTTTAAACCACTGCTTTCAGTCCACCCCTTAATCTTCGGAATACCGTTTTCAGCATCTATACCAACAACGATCTTTGATGGCCGATATATTTTTAAAAGTTCTTCGATCAGTTTCGGATTTGTGACCGCTGCCGAGCCAATCACAACTCGACCAACACCGATATCAAGATAGCGCTTGACCGCGTCAACAGAGCGGATACCACCACCAACCTGGACAGGAATATCAAGATTAATGACGATTTGCCTTATTTTCTCAAAATTAACCATCTCTCCTGTAAGGGCGGCATCGAGGTCAACAATATGCAACAACTTGGCATTCTGCTTGCGCCAGATAATTGCCATATCAAGGGGATTGTCGAGATAAATTTTTTTCTGGTTAAAATCACCACGTGTCAATCTCACACACTTACCGTCCTTAATATCTATAGCAGGAATAATCAACATATCGGAATAACAAATATCGGTTTTAGTACCCGGCAAAGTTTTTCAGTACCTGTAATCCAGCTTCGGAACTTTTTTCCGGATGGAACTGAACTGCAAAAATACCATTTTTTTCAAGAGCTGAACAAAAGTTTTTTCCTGCAAACCAGGTTGTTGCAGCCACAGCATCAAGTGATACCGGCTCACAGTAATAAGAGTGCACAAAATAGAAAAACGAGTGGTCGGGAATTCCGCGGAAAAGAACACTCTCTTTCTGTTGATCGACCGAATTCCAGCCTATCTGGGGAATCTTGTCGGTGTCGCTTTTGAAATGGATTACACTGCCGGGAATGAGATCCATTCCTTTGTAAGAGCCCATCTCCTCACTTTCTGACAACAAGAGTTGCATCCCAAGACATATTCCAAGGAGCTGACCTCCTTTATCGACATGCTCCAAAAGGGCTTCGGTAAAACCCGATGCATTGAGTGACTCTATAGCATGACCGAAAGCTCCAACACCGGGCAGAATAACTTTTCTATAGCCTGCAAGTTTAGCAGGATCACTGCTGACGATTGCCTTAACGCCAAGATAGTCAAATGCCTTCTGAACAGAACGAAGATTTCCTGCACCGTAATCGGCTATAAAAACCATAAATAAACCTTTAAAATGAGAGACATGGCACCCAATAAACTACTGAAAACAGAGCACCTAAATTTCTGACACATTTTTATATTTAATCCAGAATGCTTATTATAATCACTTTTTCACCTTACCGAAAAAGAGCGAAGCTTCCACCATCATACGAAATCGAAAAGCAAATGCATAAGATTGTTTCTGCCATATTTTTAGCTGAAAATATCAAAAAAATTGAAATTGAGGCCCCTCGCATTGCTAAAAAAAGAAAAGCAGGTCAGTTTATCATGATCAGGGTGGGAGAAACCGGTGAAAGAGTCCCACTTACTATTGCCGATTCTGATCCTGAAAAAGGCACAATTACCATCATTGTACAGGGAATGGGAAAATCGACAAGGGAGCTCAACAGCAAAAATGCCGGTGATACCATCAGCGATATTGTCGGCCCTCTTGGAACACCATCGCATATCGAAAAGTTCGGTACGGCAGTCAGCATCGGGGGAGGTGTGGGTACAGCCATTGCTTACCCGACTGCAGTCGCACTGAAGGAAGCTGGTAATTATGTTATTACCATTAATGGAGCTCGTTCAAAAGATCTGGTAATCCTTGAAAACGAGATGAAAGCAGTAAGTGATGAAGCATACATTACAACCGATGATGGTTCTTATGGTTTTCACGGCTTTGTCACCCAGAAACTTCAGGAGCTGCTCGACTCCGGGAAAAAAATTGATTATGTGCTGGCTATCGGGCCAATTCCAATGATGAGAGCCATTGCCGAGGTTACCAGACCCTACAACATTAAAACCATGGTGAGTCTCAACCCTATTATGGTTGATGGGACAGGAATGTGTGGCGGCTGCAGGGTTGCGGTGGACAACCAGATTAAATTTGCCTGTGTTGACGGTCCGGAATTCGATGCTCATCAGGTCGATTTTAAAAACCTAACTGACAGGAACAAGGTCTACATGCCGGAAGAGAAGCAATCGGCTGAAGCATTTGCACATAAATGCAACCTGCTATAATCCGCGGTTTGCTGTATCACACGGTTATCATGACTTTCCTGCCGTTCATCTGTGCAGGTATGGCTTTTTTTGTAGAAACAAACCACATTTTTTAAACGAAAAATAATTATGGGCACACAACATATTACTGCCAAAGAGCGCCTCGCCATTCCTCGCCAGGTGATGCCTGCCCAGAATCCCGATCTGCGGAATAAAAATTTCAAGGAGGTCAATCTTGGTTATACAGCTGAACTGGCACAACAGGAGGCGCTTCGTTGCCTTCAGTGCAAGAATCCTACATGTATCTCTGGATGCCCGGTTAACATCAAGATCGATCAGTTTATCAAGCTTATCGCTGAAGGAAAGTTTCTTGAGGCTGCAAGAAAGATCAAGGAAGATAATGTGCTTCCTGCCATCTGCGGAAGGGTCTGCCCTCAGGAAGACCAGTGTGAGAAAATGTGCGTTCTGACGAAGAAACATAAATCTGTTGCTATCGGTAACCTGGAACGCTTTGCGGCAGATTACGAGAGAGAGACCGGTAATGTCGTTCTGCCAGCTGTAAAGGCTCCAACAGGAAAAAAAGTGGCAGTTATCGGCAGCGGACCGGCTGGACTGAGCTGTGCGAACGATCTTATACAATTGGGGCATTCGGTAACGGTTTTTGAGGCATTACATGAACTCGGCGGCGTCCTGGTCTACGGTATTCCCGAATTCCGTCTTCCCAAAGATATTGTACGGTCAGAAATTGATGGATTGAAAAAACTTGGTGTCGAGTTTATCACCAATGTTGTTGCCGGACGTTCGATCACTGTCGATGAGATCCTGAAAGAGGAGGGCTATGATGCGGTCTTTATCGGTGTCGGAGCTGGACTGCCATGGTTCATGGGTATCCCTGGGGAAAATCTGCTTGGTGTTTATTCAGCAAATGAGTTTTTAACCCGGGTAAACCTGATGAAGTCCTATCAATTCCCTGACAATGACACTCCTGTGTTCAACTGCAAGGAAAAAAATGTAGCCGTCTTCGGAGGCGGGAATACTGCCATGGATGCTGTCCGTACTGCCAAAAGACTTGGAGCGGCACATGCCTATATTGTTTACCGCCGTTCAGAAGCGGAAATGCCTGCACGTCTTGAGGAGGTTCATCATGCCAGGGAAGAGGGAGTTGAATTCCTCATGCTCATGAATCCTCTGGCATTTATCGGCAATGATCAGCAGTGGCTTACAGGGGCAAAATGCCTCCGGATGGAACTGGGCGAGCCTGACGATTCTGGACGCCGGCGCCCTGTACCGATAAAAGATTCCGAATTCATCCTCCCCATCGACATGGCTGTTATCTCTATCGGCAACGGTTCCAACCCACTCATCAAGCAGACCACGCCGGATATTGATGTAAGCAAAAGGGATACCATTGTTGTGGATATCAACACCATGGCAACCTCAAAAGAGAGTGTCTATGCCGGTGGCGATATTGTAACTGGTGGAGCAACCGTTATCCTGGCCATGGGTGCAGGCCGTACAGCAGCCAAAGCTATTCACGAAAAACTGATGGGCATCGACGCGCATGAGTGAAGTTTACCGATTCGGAGTCTCCCTTGAACAAACACTTATAGATGCTTTTGACCGGCATATTGCAGCACAACACTATAAAAGCCGGTCAGAAGCAATACGGGATCTTATCCGTGAAGAGCTGATCAGAAAAGAGTGGAAAGAGGGGGGTTCCGTTGCAGGAGCAATCGTGATGACCTATGACCATCACAAACGCGAACTGGTCAATGTACTCCTTGATATCCAGCACGACTTTCAGGATACCATTATCTCAACCCAGCACGTTCACCTTGACCATCACCACTGCCTTGAAATCATTGCTGTCAAAGGCCGGGCTTCAGATGTCGAAAATCTTGCCACAACACTCAAGATTCAGGTAGGAGTCAAGCATCTCAGTCTGAGTATCTCTTCAGCTGCGGCGTAACCTGTTACCTCAATTTCATCTCTATTTCTGAAATACCGTCCGTAACTGCTCTACCCGCCCGCGATTGACACCCAGATCCGAAAAGCCAAGCCTTGAAGCTGATCGTACATGGATAACTCCTTCCTTCGCACTCAGCCGAAACTCAACGTCATCAATAAAACCAAAGAGTGGGATAGTAAAGGTTGACCAGAGGTACTCCTTCTCTTCGGTATGCACAATCCCGCCCTGTTCGGTAATAATTGTTTTCAGAGCTGACCATGCCTGTTCAGGAGAACCTTTAATGGTGAACGGCTCGATCTTTTCTGCTGGATTGCTACTTTCACTGCTTACACAGTTAGGTGTTCCAGGGCATGGCCTCAGTTTTCCATTCACCAGTTGCGGTTTTTCCGTCAGCTTCGGCCATAAACCTGAAAGCTGATCTGTAAACGCACCGACTGCATCACTGATAATATTCATTTATTTTCTCCCTGTTGTTGCCAGTAAAACCTACTATCCCTCTATCCTCGAAGCCAGCTCTTCAGCCATTTTTTTATCGACAAGTTTGACAGTGATTTCAGCAATTTCACGAGCGGTATTGACGTGAAAAACCGATACATCAAAGAGATCACTCATTCGAACAATCGCTGTTAAATCTTTTATATATTTGCTTATTCCAAGAAAACTGAGAGGCAGCAGGCACTTCACATGAAAAGGATTGCTTAAAAAAATCCCGTAAGGCTGAACCTTGAGCACTGTACCCGTAAACAACTCTCCAATATCGGGCAGACGAACTGAAAACTCCTGATCGCTACCTGCAGGAGAGCCCTCAATTCGTGCCGGGTCTCCTGGCCTGACCTGCTCAATACGCTCTTTCAAAACTGATATATCACAATAGGCGATACCCGGTTCAGCAAGCAGCTCCCTTGCACTTAACCCCTGAGTGGAATAGACAATAACCTCCTTTCCCATCTCTTTTAAAGCCCTGATCAATGGAAGAAAATCACTGTCGCCACTGAAGAGTATAACGGTATCGTACTGATCGACACCAATCAAAGCATCAACGACAAGTTCAACATCGAGATTGCCCTTCATGACAATCACACCGGTCTCCTTGTTCACAATCTTCTTTACCGGCTTGGAAGTGATTCGATAGCCGTGTGCAGTCAACACTCTGGTAAATGCCGCATTTTCCTCAGAGACCGGTTCAGATGCAGGAACATAATAATTTGCCTGAACCGAGGCATAGCCGGACATAAAAAATGCCATAAGGCGGGAAAAATCTATCTGCCACCCAAGATGACGCTGCGTATAAAACAGGTTTGCGCCATCGATAAAAACTGCTGCGCGGCCCATACTTTCTCTCTCCTCTTCTCTTATTCAGGATTGGTCATAATATTACTGTGAAAATAAACACAAGGGAGACGTTAACCATTCAATTTTTCCCCCAGAAGATTCTCATTATGGCAAAATCACCGTCTGCCTTGCGGCTTCACCCTCGGAATCTCAGCTCTTACGAGCAGGGACGATTCTTACGTCAAGACCTTCATGCAGACTCTTGTCAGGCACAAGAGCAATTTTATCTCCTTTTTTAAGTCCCTGCACTACCTCAATAAAGGTCATATCACTGGCACCCTGCTTAATGAGCTGTTTTTTCAATCTACCATTGTCGATTTTCCATACGTAGTTCTGGTGGTTTTCCTCAAAAAGAGAACTTTTTCTGACAAGAAGAGCGTGCTGTCTGGTATTGTAGATGATATTTGCCGTAGCAGTCATGCCCGCCTGAATATTGCCCGCCGGTTTTACAAGAGTGAGATAAATCTTTGATGTCTTCGTTATCCTGTCCGTTTGAGGCACTATACGGGAAACAATTGCAGAGAGCCGTTTATCAGGATAGGCATCAAAAGCAACCGTTGCCGCCTGACCGTTACGAATCCGGGGAACATCAAGTTCATCAACCTCCACACTGACAAGATAACTTGATGTATCAACCACTCTTGCAATGAGAGTGCCGGCGGCAACATAATCACCTTCCTTGACGTTCTGCAGCGTCAGCGTACCAGAAAAAGGAGCCCTGACCGTTAGTTTTTTCAGATCATCTTCACGCATCTTTAAGAGAAGTGCTTTCTGCTGAAGCAACTCTTCTGCCTGAATGCGGTTTTTTTCGGCATCATCAACCTCCTGACGCGATATTGCCCCTTCCCGAAAGAGATTTTTCTGCCTGATACTATGAAGAGTATTGTCCTTCATCAATGCCTCCTGTTCAGCAAAGGCCGCTTTTGCTTGACGAACAGCAAGTTGAGGATTAGGACTGTTGAATTCCACTATTTTCTGACCGGCTGCAACATGCTGCCCTTCGAGGGCACCGACAGCACTGATTGTGCCTGAATATTCAGCACTTAGGTTGGCAACGGCATCTGCCTCAACAAAACCGGTGGCATAGATGGCTTGAACAAGTTCTGCATAGGTTACCTCTCCAGCCTCAATATCAACACTGTTACCTTTGGTGATCAGAAACACAACCGTTGCAATAAAAACAACTGCAAGCGCGATGGAATATTTTGGAAGAAATTGCTGCAGGGACTTCATGGGTTACATGTTTTAAAATTTTTTATCCTTTCTGACCTTGGTTTTTCCATAATTTTATCAATCTTTAAATTCATTTTCTTTTCATGCTTTCCCATACAGAGAGTATTGCATAAAAACCACTTAATCTACACCTTCAATGGGCGATAATCAAGATTTACAGAAAAGCTTTCTTGAAACCGTAAAATTCGACGACAAAGGACTTGTACCAGCAATCGTCCAGGATCATGAAACAGGAAAAGTTTTGATGATGGCATGGATGAACAGGGAGAGTCTGCAGATGACCCTTGAAAAAAAGAAAGCCTGCTACTGGAGCCGCAGTCGTAAAGAGCTCTGGCTGAAAGGAGAGTCCTCCGGCAACATGCAAACAGTTCATGATATTCTGATTGACTGCGACGGTGATACTCTGCTGTTAAAGGTCTCCCAAATCGGAGGAGCATGCCATGTCGGTTATCACTCCTGCTTTTATCGCAAGGTAAAGAATGAAGGAACAATGGAAATCTGTGACACTCTGATGTTTAACCCGGAAGAGGTATATGGCAAAAAAAGCTGAAGTTGCGATAAGCCAATCAAAGGAGAGCGCCAGAAACCTTAATCAGACTAAATCGAGGGCCTCGATTCAGAGAATGTTTGACGAAGTGGCTCCAACCTATGATTTTTTAAATCATCTGCTGAGTCTTGGCATAGACAATTATTGGCGGGCCAAGGCCACAAACAGAGCAAAACTATTCCTTGAGAAGAATCCTGCCCCCAGAATTCTTGATGTTGCTACCGGCACTGGTGACCTGGCAAACTCTATGTCAAAAATACCAGGAGCAAAGGTTACCGCTCTTGATCTTTCGCCGGAGATGCTGGCCATTGCACGAAAGAAGTACCCTGAGATAACTTTTATCGAAGGCTATGCTGAAAAACTCCCATTTAAAGATGCCAGTTTTGATATTGTCAGCGCTGGGTTTGGCGTGAGAAATTTCGAAGACCTTGGCAAGGGAATGCGGGAGTTTCACCGTATCCTGAAACCGGGTGGCCATGCGCTCATTATTGAACCAATGATACCACGCAATGGGGTAATGAAAAATCTTTACCTTGTTTATTTCAAAAAGGTACTGCCTAAAATCGCAGGATTGTTCAGCAAATCCACCTTCGCCTATGACTATCTGCCCCACTCTGTCGAACATTTTCCACAGACTGAGGCGTTCACCACTATTCTGAAAAAAAACGGATTCAAGAGGGCTGAGTTTTTCCCCATGACCATGGAAACCTCTATTCTTTATATTGCCAGCAAGTAAGAGAGTGGTACCCTTCCTTTTCTCACCCCGGAGCATACCGTCAGGAGATTATAACTGACGGTACTCCTGATAAAAAGAGAGGGTTCGAAAAAGCGGTATCGAAGCCATGTAGACCAAAATACCAAGAGTATCGGACAAAACATCAGCTACTTCTGCAGAGCGATAGGGAAAAAAGGATTGCTGGAGAGTTCTAATGGTTAATGATTTGATTGACTGATTCCAGTTCAGCACGGTATTTCGTAAAGTTATGGCATGCATGCTCTTCCTTCAGCCTATCTGCATGAATTTGCTTGATAAGCTTCACAACCTGCTGCGGTTTCGTTACATGAAAGATCATATGCATGTCGGATTTGGCAAAAAGTTTTCGCTCCATCACCTCACTCTCTAGCCAGAGAAGCAGATTGCGCCAGATTTCGCCATAGAGAATAATCGGCGTTTCACAGATATGTTCCACCTGAACAAGCTGCCAGGCATAAAAAAGCTCAAGGAGAGTTCCGATACCTCCTGGTGCCACAACCACGGCGTCGGAAAGTGCCATGAAGGTATCAAGCCGGCTGCTGAAGAGGTTGAACTCCTGCTTGATATCAAGAAAGGGGTTTGGTTCCTGCTCTCTTGGAAGCCGTATGTTTAGACCGATAGATTGGTTTGCAGAGTGCGCACTTTTAGAACCGGCATTTGCAGCCTGCATCAATCCAGGGCCACCGCCTGTGACAATATCAAACCCCGATTTCGCCAGACCTTTGGCTATTGCAAAAACATCCTTGTAATCCTTATCCCCTGCCTTAATCCTTGCAGACCCGAATATTGCCACCCTGAAGTGAAGATCCATTGTGTCTCTTGATGAATAAAATGTTTATCCTTTACTTCCGCCTTAAAGCATAGCTTCAAACTCATCCTCTGACACCACCCTGACGCCAAGCTTCACCGCCTTGTCAAGCTTGCTGCCCGAATCATGTCCTGCTACAACAATACCGGTTTTTTTACTCACCGAGCCGACCACCCTGCCACCCCGTTCAAGAACCAGTTCCGAGGCTTTCTGACGATCATAGCGATCAAGGCCGCCGGTAAAGAGCACACTCAGCCCCTCAAAATTGGTGTTAACCTGTGCTTTCGGCTCCGAAGCACTCAACGGCAAACCCGTTCTTTTCAGTTTATCAAAAAGATCCGATGTAAATGGTTTTGAAAAAAAATCTCTGATACTGCGGGCAACCACCGGCCCGATATCGGGCACCATTGAAAGCTCCTCCTCACTCGCCTCCTTCAGGAGATCAAACGAAGGATAGGCATTCGCCAGTTCGCGTGCTGTAGCGCGACCAACATGTCGGATACCGAGAGCATAGATAAGGCGTTCATAACTTTTTTCACAACTCTCCGCAAGAGCGCGTATAAGATTTTGCGCTGATTTTTTGCCCATCCGCTCAAGGCTTTCGAGTTGCGGTTCCTGCAGTGCATAAAGATCACCAACATCCTTGACAAGCCCAATGGCCACTAACTGATCAACCAGTGCTTTTCCAAGCGTCTTGATATCCATGGCATCCCGTGAGGCAAAGTGCAGCACTCTTCCCCTGATCTGTGCCGGACACTCATCCTCATTGGGGCAATAGTAACTGACCTCACCTTCAGGCTTTGCAAGAGGGGTGCCACACTCGGGACAAAGCAAGGGAACCCTCACCGCTTCCGCTTCTGAAGGTCGCTCGTCAAGCACAACACTGATCACCTTGGGAATCACCTCCCCTGACTTTTCGATAATCACCCGGTCATGCAACATAATGCCAAGGCGCTGGATCTCATCAAAATTATGGAGGGTAGATCGGGAAACTGTTGAACCGGCAAGCAGCACCGGTTCAAGCTCTGCAACCGGGGTTATGGTACCAAGTCTTCCAACCTGAAAGATAACAGTATGCAGCACGGTTTTGGCCTGCTGGGCAGGATATTTGTAGGCTATTGCCCAACGGGGACTTTTAGCCGTAGCACCAAGTTTTTGCCACAGGCGGGCATCGTTGAGCTTCAGCACCACGCCATCGGTTTCGTAGGGAAGCTTCCAGCGCTTTTCATCCCACTCTTCGATAAAAGCACTGATATCCTGCAGTTCACAGCACAAACGGTAGTGGCCGCCGGTGTAAAAACCAAGCTTTTCAAGCTGCTTGAGTCTCAGAAATTGCGATGAAGCCTCATCATCATAACCTTTCAGGTAGTATGCAACAAAACTCATGTTGCGAAGGGCAACTTCAGCGGAATCCTGAAGTTTGAGAGAGCCTGCCGTGGCATTGCGGGGATTGGCAAACCGCTCTTCCTCAGGACGGCTCTCATTGAGTTGCTCAAAATTCTCCTTGCGCATGAATACTTCACCGCGCACCTCAATCTCGTCCTCTTCACTCTGAGCGAAAAGACTGCCGAAATCAGGCAACCGCAACGGGATTGTGGAAATTGTTTTAATGTTTGCGGTAATATCGTCACCCTGCAGGCCATCGCCACGTGTCGCACCACGAACCAGTAGACCCTTGCGATAAAGCAGGCTTATGGCAACTCCATCGAACTTCAGCTCGGCAACCATCTCCTGTTCATGAACACCTTCAAGAAGAAGAAGTTTCCTGACGCGATTGTAAAACTCCTCCACCTCAGCCAGAGAGTAGGTATTCGATAGGCTCAGCATTGGTTCACGATGCTGCACCGCAGGGAATACCCGTGTAATGGTACCACCAACCCGCTGTGAAGGGCTGTCGGGGGTAACAAGATCCGGAAACTGCCGCTCAAGTGCTATAAGCTTTTCGAGCAGCTTGTCAAAGTCGTAATCGGAGAGTTCAGGCTTTGCCTCCATGTAATAGAGATGGCTGTGACGCTCTATCTCACTCCGAAGGTGCGCTATCTCCTCTGCAGCACTTATGATATCGGTCATTGATGAAATAACGTTATCTGACAGGTGAAAAAGCCCAACCGGCAAGATTTTTAATAAATCCTAACGAGCCCTGAACTCCAAGCTTCTCCCATGTCGCCGTCAGCACTTTTGGGTAGCGCAAGGCAAGCCGAAACATCACCACCATCAAATCCTCAATCTTCATCTCATCACGAAACATTGCCTGTCGGTAGCGTTCTGGCAGTTCATCAAGGACAATCATGACTTCATTCATCAGATCATTGACAAAGTTCGGCTCATCGGTAGCAGAGTTAAAACACATAAACTTCATGAGATTGGCCATCGATGCAACATTGGGTTCGTAGGCACTGATTCTTCCGAGATGCTTTTTGGAAAGGGTGTTTTCACCTATAGCCCGGTCAAGATCAGCTGTAAGATGAGGCAGGTTGCGTACCATTGAACCAAAACCACAAAAAGTCAGAGGAGAAGCAAGTGAAGCTGCGTCTCCGAAGAGAATAATGCGGTCATCGGCAATCTTCCGGGTTCGGTTAAAGCCATTATGACAATACGCAGGAATAATACCGTAAACAGGGCGATAAATATCAAAATCCTTACCAAGTTTTTTATACTCCGGAAGCTTTTTGAAGTAGGTCTCAAAAAGAGAGAGGAGGGATTTGTCGTTCGGAGAGTCGATCTCGTCGTAAAAGAAAAGGTAGGATATAAACTGGCTGTTTTCAGCGGGAAATCCTTCCCAGATAAGCTGCCGCCCTCTGCCCGGAAGAGTATCGGCAGGCTCTAAACTTGCAAGAATTTCACCGGTTTCGAAATCAATATCTTCAAACCCACTGGCTATGGTGCCGACCGTAGGGCATATGTGAGTCTGAGGAACTCCTTCGTTAAGCTCCATGGCGACAGGAGAGAGTATCCCCATGACATCGACAAGCACTTTAGTCTTGTAGTAGAAGGCTTTGCCTTTGCGATCCTCAACCTTGACAACAATATGGTCTTCAAACCGGTAACAGCACACAAAAGATATTTCTGCAAAAACAGCACTCCCCGAAACTGCCATTACTTTCTCTTTTGCCAGACCAAGCAGCTTGTCTGCATTAACAGCACAATCCAGCACATTTTCCATGTAGAGCCTCTTCTGGCTTCCATCAGGCTGGTAAAACTCAACCCAGCCGGTTTTGTAGCGACGGACAATAACCGAATCAACTTCGCTCTCTGTAAGCATACCGGTTGCAGAGAGATTGAGAAGCTCTTTTCTTGAAATATTCCAGTCTCTGGTAGATTTTGCCGGTGTCTGGCGATCAAAAATCATAACCTTCCGGCCATACTTTCCCGCCATCACTGCAGCATGAAGCAAACTGAGCGTTCCGCCCGCATAGATCAAATCATACTCACCGCTGATAACAGCATCTTTGGGAAGTTTATCGCCTGTCAAGATCACCTTCCGAACCGGCTGCTTCAACAGCTGCCAGTAGCGATCAAGCTCCATGATACCCCGAAGATGCTGCTCTCCATCCGCAAGTAATGAAAAGGCCTGGTAAAGGTTAGGGTGGGTAAGTTTGATCTGGTCAAGTAACAACGGCATAGAGTAGGGTATTAGTGTTGATCCTCAAGGTGCGTTTCAGTGGTATTTTCAGGCATCGGCCGCAGCCGCACGTCGCTCTCGATCTTTCCATCAACAAGATTGATGCGGCGCCCGGCACGGTTTGCAAACTCTTCGTCATGAGTCACGACAATAACCGTCTGATGCAGCTCCCTGTTCAAGCGGTCAAAAAGATTATAGACATTGTTCGCCGAACGAGAATCGAGGTTACCGGTCGGCTCATCACCAAGCAGCACTTTCGGCTCGTTTGCCAAAGCACGGGCAATGGCCACGCGCTGCTGCTGACCACCGGAAAGTTGACTTGGCTTGTTGGTATACTTGTTCTGCATCTCGACCAGATCGAGCAGCATCTTTGCTCTCTCCTTGATCTCCTTTCTGCTGCGCCGACCATTGATCATCATCGGCATACTGACATTGTCAACAGCATTAAATTCAGGCAGCAAAAAATGAAACTGGTAGATAAACCCAATTTTTTCATTCCGGATACGGTTCATTTCCGTTTCATTTTTTTCGGTAATCACATCTCCATCAAGCCAGACCTTACCGGAAGTTGGCTTGTCAAGACCACCCATGATGTAGAGCAGTGTTGACTTACCGGAACCGGACGGCCCTGTAATAGCAACAAACTCACCTGCGTTAATTTCCAGGGAAAGGTTGGGAATGATGGTCTGGCGGATATCCCTTGAAAGTTCAAGCTCCTTTCGGATAGCCTCAAGTTTGAGAATCAAAGCAGCCATCAGTTAGCGATTTCCGTCATAAGCTTTTATCACATAATTTATTGATGATATTATATAACAAAAAAGCCCTGAAAGAGGGAGCTGTTTTTAAGGAAACCTGGGTTATTGGCGTGGGGAGGTTATATTTTGGGAAGAATGGGACTTATAAGTCCTATAGTACCTATAAGGACTTATTGGGGAAGGAAAAGTGAAAGCATTGAGTAATTCGATGAGCACTATGTGCTTTGCGCTGAAGCTGCTGGGGCTGCGCAGTCACAGCCGGAAGGAGCTTCGGCAGAAACTTTTGAAAAAAGGGTACACGGTCGAGAGTATTGAAGCTGTCCTTGAGAAACTGACCTTGCAAGGTGTGCTGGACGACCTTATGTTTGGGAGGGAGCTTATTAAAAGCCGTTCAAGGAGAAAGCCGTCGGGAAAGGTGAAAATGCATGCGGAACTCCGAAAAAAAGGAGTTCCTGAAATCGTTATCGGTGACCTCCTCAAAGAGTATGAGAGTGCCGATCTTTGCTTCAGGGCTGCTGAAAAAAAACTTGGTTCGCTGCATGGAGCAACGGATGAGTGCAGGAAAAAAAAGCTTGCAGTTTTTCTGAATAACAGAGGATTTGAATGGCAGGATATTCAAAAAGCAGTGAAGCATTTTTTTCAGGAGTGCCCGGATCTTGAAAATTTCGATTAAGGTGCTTCACCCTGAACAAGTGAACCAATCTTTTCTCCGCATAAAAGCCTGGTAAAGTTCCCTTTTTTATTCATGTTCATGACCACAATGGGTAACACGTTTTCCCGGCAGAGGGTGATTGCGGTCATATCCATAACCCTGAGATTTTTACGAATAACATCGAGATATGATATTTTTGAAAAAAACTGAGCATCAGGATTTTTTTCAGGATCAGAATCGTAAACACCATCAACTCTGGTACCTTTAACAATAACATCAGCTTCAATCTCGATAGCCCTGAGCGCTGCAGCTGTATCGGTAGTAAAGTAGGGATTTCCAGTGCCGGCACCGAAAATAACAACTCTCCCCTTTTCAAGATGGCGGATAGCGCGCCTTCTGATAAAGGGTTCGGCCATCTGCTCCATTTTTATAGCTGTCTGAAGGCGCGTATAAACCCCTTTGCGTTCAAGGACATCCTGAAAGGCTATTGCGTTGATAACCGTTGCAAGCATCCCCATATAGTCGGCCTGTACCCTATCCATCTTGGCTGCGGCCTCCGAGACACCTCGAAAGATATTACCACCGCCAATAACCAGAGCAATTTCAGCGCCTAATTCTCGTGCCTCCCTTATCTCCTCGGCATAACGCTCAAGCATCTCGATATTGATACCGTAACCATCATGGCCAGCAAGTGCTTCACCACTTAATTTCAGCAAGATGCGCTTATACTGCAGCATATCCTTACACTCCGAAAAACAGGATTATTGAAACCAGAACTTAACTTCTATTTAAAAAAAAAGCCTCGAAAAACGAGGCTTTTTTATTTTTACTCTCCTAACTGATAGCGGACAAATCCTATCACATCGACCTTCGCCTGGTGCTTCTTTCGGAACTCATTGAGCACTTCGGAAACTTTCATGTTATTGTCCTTAATAAAAGATTGCTCGCTGAGCACAACCTCCTGGTAATACTTTTCAAGCCTGCCAAGCACAATCTTATCGACAAATTCTTCTTTCTTTCCCTGTTCGAGTGCCTGCTGTCGATATATTTCCGACTCTTTTGCAATATAATCTGCTGGAACAGCGGAACGGTCTGTAACAATCGGAGCGGCGGCGGCTACCTGCATGGCAAGGTCTTTCGCCAGTTCCCTGACAACTTCCGGTTTATCGGTTGCAACATGAATGATTGAGCCAAGCTGGGAACCAGGATGCGTATAGGCTTCAACAAGCCCATCTGGAGCATCACATAAAACAAGGCGTTTGAGATTGATCTTTTCGCCAAGCTTTCCTGTCATGGTCTTAATGGCATCATCCACCGTTTCACCACCGTAGGCTTCTCCAAGAGTAAGCTTTAAGAGTGCTTCGGGTGATGCTGTGCGATTGACAAGCGCAAGGTTCCCAAGTGCTGTGGTAAATCCGGTAAACACCTCACCGCGAGCAACGAAATCAGTCTCACAGTTCAGTTCAAGAATAACCCCTACCTTGTGATCCTCTGTCATGGTAATGAAAACCATACCCTCCCTCGCTTCCCGATCTGCGCGTTTGGCTGCAAGAGCTGCACCTTTCTTCCTGAGGTACTCTATTGCTTTCTGCGTATCGCCACCTGTCTCTTCAAGGGCTTTTTTGCAGTCCATCATGCCTACGCCTGTTATATCGCGAAGATTTTTTACATCTTTTGCTGAAATCTGGCTCATTGAAATCCCACTCTTATTAAATTATAAACTTTGTTTATTCGCTGATCTCTTCCTTTCCGCCATCCTCTTCCACTTCATCCAGATCGGCAAGAACTTCCTGTTCGACTTTCAATGCACGTGCATTGATAACAGTATCAGCAACGGCTGTAACCATAAGCTTGATAGAGCGTATAGCATCGTCGTTTGCAGGAATGACAAAATCAACAAGTTCTGGATCGCAGTTGGTGTCAACCATGGCGATAATTGGAATTCCAAGTGATCGCGCTTCCTTGATTGCAATATGTTCTTTCTTGATGTCAACAATAAAAAGTGCTGCTGGCAACCTTGTCATTGTGGCAATACCACCAAGAATCCTCATCAGCTTCTCCTTTTCGCGGGCAAGCATGAGGCGCTCTTTTTTAGTAATCATGTCAAAGGTGCCATCGGTAGCCATACGGTCGATGGAGTTCATGCGCCTGATGCTCTGGCGAATGGTCTGGAAGTTGGTAAGCATACCGCCAAGCCAGCGTTCACAAACATAAGGCATGCCTGCACGTTCGGCCTCTTCGGCAATAATGTGTTTTGCCTGTTTTTTTGTTCCGACAAACATCACTTCCCTGCCGGTCTGAGCAATTGCTTCAAGCGCTTTAAGTGCCTCATCGGCAAGTACAACAGTTTTCTGCAGATCAATAATGTGAACACCGTTTTTTTCCATGAAAATGTACGGCTTCATTTTTGGACACCAGCGGCGGGCAAGGTGGCCGAAATGGACTCCTGCGCGGAGCATCTCTTCAAGCTGAAAATGTGACATAACTGAGCTTTCCTGTGATTTAGTTGTTCCTCTACCATGACTTTACTGTCCGGTATCCGGCGCAGAGCGTCGGACACTTCCGGAAAGCTTCATCTGAACGGTGTTCAGAATGACATGATATGTGAAGTTGTCTTCTGCAATAAAAAAATGGAGATAATACAGATTAACGTTTTGAGAACTGGAAACGTTTGCGGGCTTTCTTGCGTCCGAATTTTTTCCGTTCAACCATGCGGGGATCTCTGGTCAGAAGCTTCTCTGTCTTCAGAAGTGCACGGGCAGCTTCGTCAAATTCAGTAAGAGCTCGGGCAATTGCAAGGCTGACAGCACCTGACTGACCGCTTACACCACCACCATGAACATTGACCTTGATATCGAACTGCTCCGACTTCTCGGTAAGCACAAGCGGCCTGAGAGCCTGCTGACGCTTGAATTCATCTTTAAAATACTCTTCAATCGGCAACTTATTGACAATAACCCGGCCTTTTCCCGGAATCATAAACGCTCGTGCCACCGAGGTTTTACGGCGTCCTACTGTATCGATAACCTCTTTCATTCCCAATTCTTTATTGTTTAGTTGACTTTCATTTCAGCCGGTGACTGCGAAGCATGAGGATGCTCTGAGCCAGTATAAACCTTAAGCTTCCTGAAAAGCTGACGACCAAGATTGTTGTGCGGCAGCATTCCCCAGACAGCACTTTCAATAATCTTTTCAGGTCTTTTTTTCAGGAGATCCTTGACATGATTAATTTTAACACCACCGGGATATTGAGAGTGTGAAAAGTAGCTTTTCTGTTCCTCTTTTTTGCCAGTCAATGTGACTTTTTCAGCATTGGTTACCACAATAAAATCACCGGTATCGATATGGGGTGTAAACTGCGGCTTATGCTTGCCTCTAAGGACTTTTGCAATCTCAGAAGCCATTCGGCCCAATACCTGACCATCGGCATCAACGACATACCACTTCCGATCGACATCTGTAGGCTTTGCTGAATATGTTTTGAAACTTAACGTCTTGCTCATGCTGTATACAATAGATTAGCTGGACTTTTCGGAAAAATAAAGTTCATCAATGTAAATTATTCCACTTAATTCTACAAATTATACCTTATATCTAAACAGGAATTCCCAGGAGAACTTGGATCAACTTTTTTTATCAAGACTGTATTTGTTCTTATGAAGCCTTTAATTGCCCTGGTAGGACGCCCAAACGTCGGCAAATCTACCCTGTTCAACCGAATCCTGCGCCAGAAAAGCGCCATTGTCGACCCTACCCCCGGTGTAACACGAGACCGACACATTGCTGATGGCGAGTGGCAGGGAAAGCAGTTCATGCTGATGGATACCGGCGGCTATAATGCTGATGGTGATATTATCAGCATGGCGATGCTTGAACAGACGCTGATGGCTATCCGTGATGCTGATATTGTCATTTTTCTGACTGATGCCCGCGCTGGCCTTTCCTATGAAGATCTTGAACTCGCAAGGCTGCTGCAGCGTACATTCCAGCACAAACAACTTTTTTTTGCGGTCAACAAGGTTGAAACCCCGCAACTCTCCTTTGAAGCAGAGTCATTTATAAGCACCGGATTTACAAAGCCCTATTTTATATCCGCAAAAGATGGCAGCGGCGTTGCCGATATGCTCGACGACATTCTCGATGCACTGCCTTCGCAGGAAAAAACAATACAGGAAGAGGAGAGTGCAATCAAGCTTGCTGTGGTCGGAAGACCCAATGTTGGTAAATCGAGTTTTGTCAATGCCCTTCTCGGTTCAAACCGCCTTATTGTATCAAACATCCCGGGGACAACACGGGACGCTATTGACAGTCGGTTTATACGCAAGCAGCAGGAGTTTATTTTAATCGATACAGCTGGTTTGAGAAAACGAACGAAAATCGATGCCGGTATTGAATATTACAGCTCGCTGAGAACAGAAAAAGCCATAGAACGGTGCAATGTTGCCCTGGTAATGCTTGATGCAGCACCAGGCATTGAAAAACAGGACATGAAAATCATCAATATGGCTGTTGAACGGAAAAAAGGAGCACTTCTTCTGATCAACAAGTGGGATCTGATTGAAAAGGATTCAAAAACAAGCAAGATTTATGAGGATAACCTGCGATCAAATATGGGGAACCTCTCATACGTACCGGTTCTCTTTATTTCTGCACTGACCAAAAAAAATCTTTACCGGGCAATTGACACAGCCCAGGAGATCAGCCGCAACCGATCCCGCAAAATCACTACCAGTGTGCTCAACAAATTTCTTGAGGAAGCGCTTTCACAAACACATGTGTCAACAAAGACGGGTAAGGAGCTGAAGATCAAGTATGTGACGCAAATCAATGCCGCTTGGCCGGTCTTTGCTTTTTTCTGCAATGATCCATTGCTTGTGCAGAACAATTTCAGAAAGTTTCTTGAAAATAAACTTCGCGAGCATTTCAGTCTGGATGGAGTTCCTATTTCAATGCGTTTCATGCAGAAATAGCTCCATGAACCGGACAACTGTTTTTTTACACAACACTTTAAAATCAATGAGCCCTATGTCCACAGTAACCGAGGCGCAAATCATAGAAGCGCTGAGTTTAGTTCAGGAGCCTGACCTGAAAAAAGATCTTGTCACCCTCGCCATGATAGAGGATATCACGCTTGACAGTGATAACAATATATCGTTTACCGTTGTGCTTACCACTCCGGCATGCCCGATGAAAGAGCAGATCAAACAGTCATGTATTGACTCCATCAGATCCCATGTGCCCGATGCAGCTGCTATTGAAGTGAAAATGACTTCTAAAGTGACCTCATCCTGTGGCCACCATCACTGCAATCATGAGCGTCCACTGAAACAGGTGAAGAACATTATAGCGGTTGCATCAGGAAAAGGTGGAGTCGGAAAATCAACCTTTGCAGTAAATCTTGCGGTCAGTCTGGCAAAAAGTGGTGCAAAAGTTGGTCTTATTGATGCTGATCTTTACGGTCCAAGCATTCCTACCATGTTCGGGATGTTGAATGCAAAGCCGGAGATGCTGGATAAAAATCTTGTTCCACTGGAAAAGTTTGGTGTAAAACTCATGTCGATCGGTTTTTTAGTTGAAGCCGAAACCGCGCTTATCTGGCGAGGACCAATGGCTTCGAGCGCTATCAAACAGTTTATCACTGAGGTGGAGTGGAAAGAACTTGATTACCTGATCTTCGACTTTCCGCCTGGTACCGGTGATATTCAGCTTACCATTGCCCAGACAATTCCTTTAAGCTGCGCAGTTATTGTTACAACACCACAGGATGTTGCCCTTGCTGATGTTTCAAAGGCCGTGAGCATGTTCCGCAAGGTTAATGTCCCTGTTCTTGGTCTGGTTGAAAACATGAGCTATTACGAACTCCCGGATGGAACAAAGGATTTTATTTTCGGACACCATGGAGGGGAGATATTTGCAAGAACCCAGGGAATTCCTTTTCTCGGAGAAATACCAATCGACAGGGCTGTCCGTGAAGGAGGCGACATTGGAACACCTTATGTGCTTGGTCATCCTGATTCTGCAACGTCGAAAGCAATTAATCGAGCTTCAATGGAGATAGCCCGCAGGATTTCCATAACAAATGCAGCACCATCAGAGGAACTATCATAACTTTGATATTGTTTTTTTGCGCAAGAGGTTTAATATTAAAGTTCTGAATCTCGCAGTAACAAAATATCAATCATTGTAAACCAATTATACCATGAGCAGCAGTAAGGATTATCTTCCAAATAGCGATGCGCTTTACGACAGGGTTATTGCCTCACTTGAAACCGTACGGCCCTACCTTCAAGTTGACGGCGGAGACTGCCAGCTTGTCGGAATTTCCAAGGATTTTGTTGTTGACGTGAAGCTGCTTGGTGCATGCGGATCATGCCCGATGAGTACACTTACGCTGCGTGCGGGAGTTGAACAGGCTATTAAAAAGGCAAATCCAGAAATTGTGCGCGTTGAATCGGTATAAACCCTTACTCTCCAAGATTTCTCAGTAAGAGTTCCAGAGAGTCCTCATTGTTGATGAGGACCTCTCTTGCTCTGCTCCCGTCAGCCTCGCTCACAATACCGTTGAATTCAAGCTGATCCATAACCCTTCCTGCACGGCTGAATCCCAGACGCAACCGCCTTTGCAGGAGAGAGACACTGGCCTGCTGATGTGTTACGACAAGCCTTGCGGCTTCCTCAAACATGGCATCGCGCCCGTCCTTTTCCTGATATCCCGATGACTGGTTCCCGTTTCCTTTCTGCATATCCGGAGCAGGCAGCACATATCTGTTCTTGAGAGCATTCTGAGAACCGATAAACGAGGTAATCTCTTCAACCTCACCCGAAGAGACATAAGGCCCCTGAATACGCATGGCTTTAGGCTGGTCAGAGGGCTGATACAACATATCGCCGTTTCCGAGAAGTTGGTCAGCGCCGGAACTGTCGAGAATAGTACGGGAATCAACCCGGCTCGCCACCTGAAAAGCAATCCGGCAAGGAAAGTTTGCCTTGATAATACCGGTAATGACATCGACGGATGGCCGCTGTGTTGCTACAATAAGGTGAATACCGACTGCTCGGGCAAGCTGGGCAATCCTGATTATCGGCTCTTCGACCTCCCGCCCGGCGGTAATCATAAGGTCGGCAAGCTCATCAATAACCACGACAAGATAGGGAAGGGCCTCCTCAGGAAGACGGCGATTAAGATCACCAATATTGCGAACTCCTGCTTTTTCAAGGGTTTCATAACGAAGTTCCATCTCTTTGACGACGCACCTGAGCGCATAAACCGCTTTCTGTGGATCGGTAATTATCTGTTCTTCAATGCCGGGAAAGCGCATAAGAAAATGGTTTTTCAGATGCTGGTATTGAAACAGCTCAACCCTTTTTGGATCAATCATGACAAATTTGACTTTATCGGGACTGCAGGCATAGAGCAGGCTGGAGATAATAACATTGATGCATACCGACTTTCCAGCTCCGGTTGCACCGGCAATCAGCAGATGCGGCATTGTGGCCAAATCGGCAATATAGACTTCGTTGGTTATGGTTTTGCCAAGCACAATCGGCAGCGTCTTTGTGCTGTTTTTAAATTTTTCAACCTGCAGCACCGAACGCAGCCAGACAGTTTTTGGCTTGCTGTTGGGAATCTCGACACCGACTGCGTTTTTTCCTGGAATAGGAGCAATGATCCTTATTCCCCTGGCTGAAAGTGCCATGGCAAGGTCATTCTCCAGAGCTTTTACCCGGCTTACCTTGACATCCGGCGCAAGCTCCAACTCAAAAAGAGTAACCCTGGGGCCAACCGTCGTGGTGATTTTTTTGACCTCAATCTTGTATATATTGAGCTTTGCAATAAGCTTCTGCTTGCTTTCGTCGAGGTGGTGCTGGTCGATATGATCATTATCATCCGGCACTTTTTCCAGCAGGTCTATCGAAGGGAAACGGTACGCCTCCCTGTCTTTTGTCTGTACTTTTAAACGGCGCTCGTCAAGGTCAGCCTCTTTTTCGCGAATGGTCTGGCGAATGACCATCTCAGGTTCTCCGGGAACCTTCGAAAAAGGAATCAATTCAGTTGTTTCTGCAGAAAGTGGCACCGTCTCTGTTAGCTTCTCCGGCTCAAACGGTTCATCAGGTGCTGGTGGAGGCAGAGAAGGCTTCAATGGATAGCGTTTGGAGAGCTGCTCTTTACCTGCCTCCTTGTTCTTTATTTTTTTCAACTCTTTCAGCTCTTTCCGCTTGAGCTTTTCGGCTTTTTTTTTACCACTCTCCTTGCGCCGCTCTTCCAGCCATGACTGAAAAGCAGCAATGGGCTTATTGAGATTATTTTGCATAGCCATCCATACACTGGTCATGGAGAACAATAAATCCCGGCCCATATACATGGTCAAAATAACAGCAATAACTGCAAGAAGAACCCATGCACCAGCTTCCCCCATGACCTTCAGCTTTTCTGCAAGCATTCTGCCGATCGCTCCAGCCATATGGTCACTGAAGGTGGCTGTGATCAGGCCAAACATCGATGCGAGATCGACTGAAATAACTGCGCTGTAGAGAAAATAAAGCAGGGCTGGTTTAAGGCTTTTTGCTCGAAACAGCGACCAACCCCAGAAAAACAAGGCTGTTAATGGAAAAATGACAGGATAACCGTAAGTGCCAATAAAAAAAGAGGAGAGCTTGACTCCTAAAGGTCCGAACGGATTATGGACTCTCTCGGCCGCATCCTGGGCGGCTTTACTGAAGATATCGTGCCAGCCAAGAGTCGCAAAACATGCTTCATCCTCGGAATGAAAACACAAGAGAAAACTGATCAAAAAAAAGGAGACCAGCATGAAAAGTATGCCAATTAACTCTCTCTGCAGCGACTGCCTGTCGTGACTCTTTATTTTGGCACCTTTACTCTCTTTTTTCATTTTCACCTGTACAATCGCTCCTTAATACCTTGTTGCTCTCATTCCAAAGATGTTGCTGTAACAAACGGAAGTGCCCTGATAACTCCGGGTTGGAAAGCCCCGCGAACCTCAACAAGAATGGAGGTACCCGGTTTGATATATTCACGCACAATATTGCAGGTGCCAATTGGCTCCTGGAGAGTCGGCGAGAGGGTACCGCTGCACACAAGACCAATCTCCTGGCGGTCGGTATTATAAACTTTAAAACCCTGGCGGGGAAGTACCCGACCATCAAGAGTGAAACCTGCTACTCCACGCCTTAAATCAAGCTCAACCTGCTGGCATGCCTCCTTGCCGATAAAATGACCCTTATTCATTTTTACCACCCATTTAAGTCTTGCCTCAAGTGGATTGGTATCCTGATCAATTTCATGACCGTAAAGGGAGTATCCCATCTCAAGCCTGAGAGTATCCCGAGCACCAAGCCCGACAGGCTGAATACCGAACTCTTTACCTGCTTCAAACAGGGCTTCCCATAACGGCAGTGCAATCTCATTAGGTAAACAGATTTCCACACCTTTTTCGCCAGTATAGCCGGTTCGCGCAATGAGAAGCTCTGAACCCTGAAAAAGGGCTTTACAAAATTGGAATGAGCCGAGCGATGCTGCATCAATCGAAGGAAAAACGGTTTCGAGAATATTCAGGGCAAGTGGACCCTGAAGGGCAATCAATGAAAGAGTGTCGGTATGATCCTCCAGTGCAACTCCATCAAAGGCTGCGATATGCTGCTGCATCCAGTCGAAATCCTTTTGGGCATTGCTTGCGTTGACAATAAGAAAATAGGTATCCTGATCAATGCGATAGATAATAAGATCATCAACGATACCTCCATGGGGATAGAGCATGAGATTGTACTGTGCCTGCCCCTCTTCCAGCTTTTCAAGATCATTAGTGGTAAGGAACTGTAGAAAATCCTTTGCCCGATGGCCTTTGACGTAGAAGTTTCCCATATGAGAAACATCAAACAGGCCCGCTGCGTTTCGGACAGCCCTGTGCTCGGCAATAATTCCCGCATACTGGACAGGCATAAGATAGCCACCAAAGTCGATAATCTTTGCTCCGGCCTGTTCATGCCAGGAGTACAATGCTGTTTTTTTCATAACTTCCTTCAACTAAATTTATGAAGCGGCACTACAACTAACTGTAAAAAAACATTTAAACCGAATAATCAAAACGCTTGTTCATGCGCAGGTAATTCGCAGATAAAAACCATATTTATTAACCAGTTCTTACCACCCTTTTTCAGCTTATAAGACGCTCAACAGTAAATACGCCCTCAACTTTTTTCACCTTATCCATAAGAGTGACGAGTTTGTCAGCATTACGAACATAGATCATGAGCGTTCCGACAAACATCCCGTCGCGGGCATGAAGGGAAATACTGCGGATATTGGTATCGAATTTAGAGATAACGGTTGTAATCTGGTTGATAATGCCAATACGATCTTCACCGACAATTTTAATACCCGCAAGAAAATCGGTTTCAACTTTCCTGTTCCATGATACCGAAACAACACGCTCACTTTTCAGCAGATTTTCATTACTGACATTAACACAGTTTTTGCGATGAATTTTCACAACCCCTTCTGTTGTAACAAATCCAATCACGTCATCGCCAGGAACCGGCTGACAGCACTTCGCATAAGAGTAGGCAATATTGCTCATACCGGCAACTGTGACCTCGTCCTTTTTTCCTGCACTACCTTCCTGTTCCTGCTCCTGACGAGCTTTCTGAAGATAGTCCTCAACCTCCCGGGCTTCGTCAATGGGAGTTTTTGCCGCCGGTTCTTCCTTACGCGAGCTTGTCACCCGCTCAATAACCTCTTCTCCATTGATCTGCTGGCGGGCAAGAGCGCTGAAAAAATCTGCCGGGGTTTTTATCCCATACTGTTTAACCTGCCGGATGATATCGTTATCTGAAAAAAGCTTTTTGGTACCGGAGAGCATTTTGTCCCACATGCCACGCCCTTTCTCAATCTGTATGCGCCGTTCCTCGTTGATGGCAGATCGAATTTTCAGCTTTGCACGCTGGGTAACAACTATTTTAAGCCAATCAGGCTTCGGCTTCTGGTTTTTTGATGTAATGATCTCTACACGGTCACCGGATTTAAGCTGCGCATTCAGACGGACAATTTTGCCGTTAACCTTGGCACCGATACAGCCGTTACCGACCTCAGAATGGATGGCATAAGCAAAATCAATCGGAGTTGCACCTGCTGGCATGGTTTTCATATCCCCTTTGGGAGTAAAAACGTAAATCTCGTCATGGTAAAGATTAAGCTTGAATCCCTCCATAAAAGCAGCAGCCGAATCAGCATCCTTTATCAGCTCTCTTGCCCAGCGAAGAAAAGAATCAACATTGGCATCATCTCTTGTTATTTTTTCCTTGTAGCGCCAGTGAGCCGCAACTCCAAGCTCCGCAAACTCATGCATACGCATCGTCCGGATCTGGATCTCAACCATGTGCCCTTTCGGACCTATGATGGCTGAATGAAGAGATTGATATCCATTATGTTTGGGTATTGATATATAGTCCTTGAAATGCTGTGGAATAGGAGGGTACTTCTGTGTAATAAAACCATAGACCGCAAAACAGTCGGCAATACGTTCCGTATCGACAATTACCCGAATGCCGTAGAGATCGTGAATATCCTCAAAACTTTTGTTCTTGCTGCGCATCTTGTTGTAGATCGAAAAGAGATGCTTGGCCCGTCCTTCCACCTCCACTTTAAAACCCTGTTTTTCAAGATCAGCCTTGATGGGAACAATCATTTTGCTGAGATAGTTGACCCGCTCTCCCCTGCTCATGCGAACCTTTTTCTGCAGAAAATCGTGCATTTCCGGATCAATAAACTTGAGTGCAAGATTTTCAAACTCTACCCTCATTTTTCCAAGACCGAAACGGTGCGCAAGAGGAGCATAGATATCCCTTGTTTCAAGAGCAATCTTCAGACGCCGGTGCTCAGGCAGCGATTCAAGTGTTCTCATGTTATGGAGCCGGTCACAAAACTTTATGAGAATAACCCGGATATCCTTCACCATCGAGAGCAGCATCTTGCGAAAACCTTCAGCCTGAGTATTTTCCCGGTTGATCATGATTCCGGAAATCTTGGTAAGCCCTTCAACAATCTCAGCTACTTCAACGCCAAGTTCGGCCACAATGTCTTCATAGGTATAACCGCTGTCCTCAATCACATCATGCAGAAGCGCAGCCGCAACGGAAACCCCATCAAGGGGAAGTTCATTGAGAAGAATGGTGGCAACTTCAACTGGATGAAAAAAAAATGGTTCTCCTGAAGCCCTTTTTTCGCCTTCATGTGCCCGATAACACATAAAAAAGGCACGCTGGATCAGCGATTCATCAAAGTTTTTGAGATTCTGGCGGGAGAGCACAAGTATCTCGTGGAGTTTATTGTAATGATCCTTCTCTATCTGGGCTAACATTGCTCTTAAACTCCTGTAAACAACATATTAAAAGGTAAGAGGCACTCACGTGTTCTTCTATATAATGTATTTCCCAATAAACAAACAGCAGAAAAAGTGCTCTATTCAACCGCCGGCGTATGTTTTATAGCCTGTTCAAGCTTTGATATCTCGTCACGCAGATATGCCGCTTTTTCATACTCCATATGGAGCGCCGCCTCCTGCATTTCAAGACGAAGCTCTGCGGCCATTGCATAACTTTCCTGAGGGGTCAATGTCTCAAGAAGGCCGGCAAGAAGCCTTTCAGGTTTTGGCTCCAGACCGAAACGCTTTCTCCGGTAGCGCTCCTCCGCATCGGCAACACTGGTAGTATCGAGAATCTGGTCAACCGATTTAATGATTGAGCGTGGAGTAATGCCGTGCTCTTCGTTATATCGATGCTGGATCGCACGACGCCTTGCCGTCTCATCAAGCACTTCACGGATGGATCGCGTTAAAACATCGGCATAAAGCACCACAAAACCATCGACATTGCGAGCTGCCCTGCCGGCAATCTGCATAAGCGAACGGGTATTGCGCAAAAAGCCCTCCTTATCAGCATCAAGAATTGCTACAAGGGATACTTCCGGCAGATCAAGCCCTTCACGAAGGAGGTTAACTCCCACAAGCACATCAATGTCTCCTACCCTGAGCTCCCTGAGAATCTGTATGCGCTCCAGACTCTTGATCTCCGAATGCAGATAGCGAGAACGAATACCACTCTTCCTGAAAAAGTCGTGCAGGTCTTCGGCCATTCTTTTTGTCAGGGTCATAACAAGCACCTTGTGGCCTTTGGCGGTATGAATACGGATCTCTGCAAGCAGATTATCGATTTGCCCCGCGACAGGACGAACTTCTACCGGAGGGTCAAGCAAACCGGTAGGACGGACAAGCTGTTCAACCACCACTCCACCTGAACGCATCAGTTCATGATCACTCGGAGTAGCACTGACACAGATCACCTGCGGCACCATCTCCTCAAACTCTTCAAACCGGAGTGGGCGGTTGTCGAGCGCTGAAGGCAGCCTGAAGCCGTGCTCAACAAGAATGGTTTTCCGGGAACGGTCTCCCCCGTACATACCCCGTATCTGTGGCAGTGTAACATGCGATTCATCAATGACCACAAGATAATCAGAAGGAAAGTAATCAAGAAGACAGTAAGGACGTTCACCCGCGTTACGCCCTGAAAGATGCCTCGAATAATTTTCAATACCTGAACAGTAGCCAAGCTCTTTTATCATTTCGAGATCATAGCGGGTCCGCTCTTCTATTCTTCGGGCCTCAAGAAAACGGTTATCCTGACGAAAACAATTTAACCTCTCTGCAAGCTCATTTTCAATAGCAAGCATGGCTTCATTGAGCATTGCGTCATCAGCGACAAACTGCCGGGCTGGATAGATAAACGCATAGTCATCAACTCCGAGCACCTCCCCGCTGTGAATATCAAAGGTCTGCAGGCTTTCAATGGTATTTCCGAAAAATTCAATCCTGAGAGCAAGTTCCTCGTGGGCTGGCACAAGATCAATAATATCACCTCTTACCCGAAACTTCCCTGAATTTGGCTGGACATCATCACGGACATAGTGAAGCGCTATCAGCTCCTTCAAAAAAGCATCCCGGTCTTTTTCCATACCGGAACGCAGTTCGATAATCTGGGCTTTCCAGTCGTCAGGTGAACCAAGACCATAAATACAACTGACTGAACTTACCACAATCACATCATTTCTGCCACTGAGCAAAGCACTGGTGGCCTTGAGCCGCAAGCGTTCAATCTCATCATTTATCCGCAAATCTTTGGCGATATACTTGTCAAGAGCAGGCAAATAAGCTTCGGGCTGGTAAAAATCATAGTAACTGATAAAATACTCAACGGCATTGTCGGGAAAAAACTGTTTAAGTTCGCCGTAAAGCTGGGCCGCGAGTGTCTTGTTGTGGCTTATAACCAGAACAGGCTTATTGACCTGGGCAATAACGTTGGAGATGGTAAATGTTTTGCCGGAACCAGTAACACCAAGCAGTGTCTGGTATGGATTCCCCGAAAGCACTCCCTCAGTGAGCAATTCAATAGCTTTCGGCTGGTCACCCGCCGGGCTGTAAGGACTCACAAGATTGTATGTTCCACTCCCGCTCTCCTGCATAAACAACGCTCCCCTCTTGACTGTTATTTCAATTGTTTTTGTCTACACTCTTTTGTTTGGTAGAGTATAACAAACCCTGAAAAACAATATAGGTGATAAGTCAGGAAAAGGATGGCGCATTATTGCGGAAGAGGAAACAGCTGGGGTGCTGACGGAGGCTCACTATTCAGATGCATTCGCTGATTTTCTGATCTGATCGGCCACTCTTCTTAATTTGAGTTGAAAATGCATCGACATATTTTTCCCAAAGGTAGAGCATATCAGGATCGAAATCCGCTCCATTTGGCCATACCACAGTCCCCACCTCATGATCAACAGAAACCTGTTCAAAAAGATCCCTTCTACGCAACGGCCCATAGAGTTCACCAAACAAAACAGGTTCAACGTTAATATCCTTAATGCTGCCATCATTAAAATGCACTCGCATTACATATCCATCGTCAAGTAGATCAACAGCAGAAACTCTTCTAAACTGGTGCTTCATCATTATAACCCTATTGATTTATTACTGTAACGGTTCAATTTTAGCCGCGGCTTTGCCTGCCTGTAACAAATCCCAATCTGACATAAGTTCAAATTGATGAATCTCTGCCCATGCCTCCACTAACCGCCGTTGCCTATCAGCCAAAGATCCCTCAATCATTTTTGAAAAAACAGCTTGCAAACCCTGATAATAAACGTGGAAATGCGACTTATGATGTGGAGAATCTATTTCAGCATGCATCCTGATTATAATCCCATAAAATCTTGTAATTTCAGGCATTATCTATATTTTACTTCGGATTGGTTTTGCAACGAAACATACGTATTCTGTCAGTAAGATAGTGACTATAGTTGCCTTTCCAAAACCCGAACCAGACAACAATATCAAGGGCGCTACATGTGCCATTAATGGCTGCTGCACCTATCAAAATCAGGTTATCAACTTTCGCTACATACACCAACTTGACCCCTAAAAATTGAGGTTTTCCGACCGTACAGAGCTTATATTACTCAGAAAGGCCATAGAAGAGGTTTGCAAGTATGGGCTTAAAATCCCATTATTATATTTTTGACCATGCGGGGTAATTTTCAGAGTTTCATAACCAGCCGTATCCCGATGTTCACCATCGGGATGCTCTTTTTACATTTAATCTCCTGTAAACCAATGATCCACGAAGATAAGCACTATCCATACACTACTACTCCGGGAGACTCACTCCATACAAGAATATATAGACTGAGTAACGGCTTGACGGTCTTCATGAGTCCTAACAGTGAGGAGCCGAGAATATATACCTCAATTGCTGTCCGGGCTGGAAGTAAAAACGATCCGGCTGAGACAACCGGGCTTGCACACTATCTCGAGCACATGCTCTTCAAGGGAACTGATTCAATCGGCTCTCTTAACTATGAAAAGGAACATGCCGAGCTTGAAAAAATATCGGAGCTCTATGAAAAATACCGATCAACATCGGATACTGAGAAAAG
>Ga0364871_1004_pt1 | contig 111515 bp, 102 predicted proteins | sample SorcelAu500001C6_3_FD_206933 | JGI IMG/M metagenome (GOLD analysis project Ga0364871, IMG submission 206933) | Enriched cells from Trout Bog Lake Hypolimnion, Wisconsin, USA - BchlTB.Aug07.5000.01.C6 | ecosystem: Environmental > Aquatic > Freshwater > Lake > Hypolimnion/Profundal zone | place... | reverse complement strand
CTGTGGCTACTTTGTGGGTGTTGGCCGTCTTTGACGATGAGCTGTCGGCTGGGGCTCTGCCTTGGCGAGCGATGTTAGAGAGGCGTTTTTTGAGGGCGTTGTTGACCACCCAATTGTACAACGCGAGCACACCCGATGTGACAGCGGCCCCCGAGAGCACGATAGTCAGGATTTGCAGAATGGTTTGCATGGTGTCGGGTGACTATGTTTAAACCTTGATATTGACGATGTTGTTGAGCACAAAGAAGCCAAAAGCCATAAGCCCACCACCGATGAGGATGACGGTCTGGCCTTGGGAAGTGGTCCAGAGCAGCGACATGTAGCCGGGGTTTACGAGCGTGAGGAGACCGGCGAGCAGAAATGGCATACTGCCCAGTACCCATGCTGATGCGCGTCCTTCGGCTGCGAGCGTACGAATTTTACCGCGCAGTTTGACGCGTTCGCGCAAGGTTCTGGCCAACCCATCAAGTAGTTCGGTGAGGTTGCCGCCAGTTTCGTGCTGGATCTTGAGCGAGATGACAAAGAAGTTAAGGTCGTAGCTTTGAACGCGATCGGCAAGATGGCCGATGGTGTCTTTGAATGGGATGCCGAAGGAGATTTCATCGAAGACAGTTTTGAATTCGTGACCTATGGGATCGGGGAACTCCTTGCCAACCATGCCGATGGCGGCGGTAAGGCTGTGGCCAGCGCGCATTGCGCGCGAAATGTAGTCGAGCGTTTCCGGGAGTTTGTCTCCGAAAGCCTGGCGGCGTTGGTTGGATTGTCGAGATAACCAGAGAACCGGCGTACTGGCAATGGCAACGGCCAGCACGAGCAGGATCAAGGGGTTCATTTGGCGCAGAAGACCCAACACCACAACCACCATAAACAAGGCGAGCATGAGGCCCATTAAGCGCTCGGCTGTGAGCGGACTGTGGGCGCGTTTGAGCAGGCTTTCAAGTTGCTCAAATGTTCTGGAGCGTGAGCGCAGCCAGGTGTCGAGTGCACTCTTCTGCAGGGTGGTTTGCGCGCTGTCGGGGCTTTGACCACCCCGGTGAACGGCGTTGTGGATGGCCTGCAACCGCTGTTTTTTAGCTTGGCTGCGGGGTTCGAAAAAGCGTACCCACACCGCATAGAGCAGCAGGATGATAAGCATCAGTAACACAAATGCAAAGAAGAAAATCAAAAACGTGGTCATAATGGGCATAGAGGTTAGTCGTTGGCGCCGGGGTCAAACATGCCATCACTGAGGCCGATGCCGTAAGTAAGAATTTTTTCATACATTTTGGGACGAACGCCCGTGGCTTTGAACACTCCTTGCAAAGATCCATCCGGGTTAGTGCCGATGCGCTTGTAGCTAAAGATTTCCTGGGTGGTAATGATCTCGCCTTCCATGCCGACGATTTCTTCGATGCTGACGATCTTGCGACTACCGTCACTTAGTCGTGTTTCTTGAACGATAAAGTGAATCGACGAAGAAATAAGCTCGCGCAGGGCTTTGCCGGGTATATTGAGGCCACCCATGCCCACCAGGTTTTCGAGCCGGGCCAGGGCATGCCGCGGGCTGTTGGCGTGAATGGTGGTGAGTGAACCATCGTGGCCGGTGTTCATGGCTTGCAGCATGTCGATCACCTCGGAGCTGCGAACCTCGCCCAGCACGATGCGGTCTGGCCGCATGCGCAAGCAGTTTTTCACAAGTGCGCGCATGGTGATTTCGCCTTTACCTTCAATGTTTGGCGTGCGCGTTTCCAAGCGAATAACATGATCTTGCTGAAGCTGCAGTTCAGCAGTATCTTCGATGGTGACGATGCGTTCGTTATGGGGAATAAAGCTCGAGAGAATGTTGAGCAGTGTGGTTTTGCCCGAACCAGTGCCCCCTGAAATGATAATGTTGCACTTGACTTTAACCAGAGCTGACAACAGTTCGGCCATGGCTGGTGTGAGTGTGTTTTTTTGAACGAGGTCGCGCATTTGCAGGGGCACAACCGCAAAGCGCCGAATAGTGAGGACAGGGCCGTCGAGAGCCAATGGCGGTATGATGGCGTTGACACGCGACCCATCGGGCAGGCGGGCATCGGCCATGGGGCTGGATTCATCGATGCGCCGCCCCACACGAGAGACAATTTTGTCGATGATTTTCATGAGGTGTGCGTCGTCGTTGAAGCGGATGTCGGTGAGCTGAATGCATCCTTTTTTTTCGACATAAACTTTTTGGTAGCCGTTGACCATGATTTCAGAAATGGTGGGGTCGGCGAGCAAGGGCTCTAAAGGTCCCAGACCCATGATTTCATTTTTGAGGTCAGCCACCAATCTGGCGCGCTCTTGATTATTGAAGCGGATATCATCTTCTTCGATGAGCGCGACAAGCAAGCCACCAAGCTCGTTGCGCAGCTGCTCGGGTGTCAGGTTTTCGATGGAGTTGAGGTCGATGCGGGTGAGCAGCTTTTGGTGCAACTTCATTTTGGTCGCGTAATAGTCACCCCCCGGTGATGCGTTGGTTTTCTTCGCCGGTGCTGGTGTTAGAGCCTCAACGACGGAAGGTTGTGCCTGCGCCTCAGTGGTTTCAGGCGCCGATGCAGGTGGAGCTGCAACCCGTTTGGGGGAGAGGTTCCAGTGAGCTATTTGATCTTTAAGCGTTGCCATAACGAGCGTTTATGATGACTGCTGCCTGTGAGGTGCACAGCCCAGTCGATGATGGTTTTGGAAAGTTTAGATTTTGGTGCCTCTTGCAATAGGGGCTTACCAATCAAGAGAGATTCTTGCATGGCTTCGGCGTCGGAGGGGAAACGATGGTTAATTGGTCTGCCGATGACTTTTTCGATTTCGGTACTGGAGAGGGTGACACTTGTATCATCGCGGTTGAGGATAATTTCAATGCGCAACATTGGTTTTTCAATTTCTTTCCAGAGTTTGAGCAGTTGACTCGCCCGACGCAGCGATGGCAGCGATGGAGTGCAGACGATGCAGAGTTCGTCAAGGTGATCGAGCACCAAAATGCCGACCTGGTCGAGAAATGAGCCAAAGTCAACCAGAATGTAGTCGTAAAAGTTAGCAGCAATGTGAATGAGTTCGCTCACCCGCTCGGGTTCGATATGGACGATTTTTTCAAACGTGATGGGCGAAGGGATGAGGTTGAGCGTGGGGCTGAGATGCTGCACCATGCTTTCGAGTAGCGACAGGTCAAGCCGGTTGGATTGACTGGAGATGTCGACCAAATCCTGAGGGTGGTTATCTCCGGTGAGGTACATGTCGAGATCGCCAAAAGGCAAAGAGAGATCGACCGCCAGCACACGGGTGTGGGGCTCTTGAGAGAGCGCAAAAGCTAAGTTGGCCGCTATGCAAGAGCTGCCATCCCCCCCTTTGGCAGAGACAAATCCAAAAACCCTACCCGGGCTAATGCTGGCGCCTTTATCACGAAGGTGACCGCGTTCGATAACTTGTTGCAGGGTTTCGGAAGCGCTGTCGACAATGACTTCACGCACACCAGCACGCATAAGAGATAACAAAAGTTCGGGCTGTGCTTGTGGGTGCAGTGCCACGATGGCCGCATGCGGTAGAGCGAGACAGAGTTTCTCAACCTCTTCAATGTAGTGTGGCTCGGTGGGTTCAAAGCCCACTATAAATACAAGGTCAGGTTTTTGGGCTGTGAGTTGACGCACCATGCCCCCTGGCCCGCCCACCAGTCGGACTACCTGGTGTTGACCAAGTTCAATTTGTGTATCGGGAACCTCCCAAGGCTGGGGAGAGTAAGTAACAATGTTCATGTGTGTTTATTGTACAAGTAATGGAGGAGTATAGGCGCCGTATGACGGCGCGATGCCCGTGCCTGGGTTGGTGCCGGGAGCGGGCACATCGTTGAGGAATTGAGCTAGTATTTTGGTATTGGCACCATTTCCTTGGGTGCCAAGAATGCGTAAACCGCCAATCGCCACAATGGGTAATTGTGATTTATAATCAATGCTGTTGACCACGAAAACGGCAACATCTTTCCAATAGCCGGGTGAGGATTGAACTGATGCATAGGAGGGTATATTTTTGAAATCTGAGGCTTTGAGGCCCGTTGGGATATACGTATTGTCGAGGATGCCTAATGAACTGGTATTACCTGTTGTGAAGAGACCAGCAATGAATGAAGCGCTGTTATTTGTACTCTGAAAGGTGGTCCAGTAACCCGCCGGGCCGCCGAAGTAGGAGGAGGTAATATCGAAAACGTAGGGTTTGCCTGTGCTCGGATCTATCTTGGGGCCGTTGTTCCACCAATTAGTGAACAAGGGCATGTTGAGCACAAAGGGGAACATGCCCGTACCGGCAGCGGGTGAGGCTATCACGGCAATAGCACTGGCAGAAACGGTTTGGGTATTCTTACCTAAAAAGGGGGCGAAAAACAAAGGCAAGGGCCCATTGTTTTGGCCGCTGGCGATAGTAATCGTGGCGCGGATGGCGGGAACATATCCAACGGGCTGTACGTCGGGAGTAGTAACCGCAACCCACGATTTGGTAACTATGTTCCAGTATCCATCTTCAATGGTCGCATCTGTAATGTTGTGACCATTGGCGACGTTTAATTTTGCCACAGAAGTAGCCATGCTGTTGGCCGCGCCCCAGTTGAAAGGCAACGCGCCAGGGTCAGTGAGTGAAGAAGCGCCACCCACAGCAGCAGCGTCGGCAACATTTTGAAGCTCAGCCTTGGTCAGGTTGAGGCGGGCCAGGTCAACCGCCAAAGCGGCACAGCCCAAGAGCACCGGCAAGCACAGGACAAACCAAATGGCGACACTGCCGCGCTGGCGGTCCGGCAATTTGATGATGTGGTGTGACCGTGCCATGGTTATTCGAGCCTCATGGTGGTTCGGGCAGAGATCGAAAGGCCCGAAAAAATATAGAATCCGGTGTAATTGCCGCTGGCTGTGACGGTGATGTTATTGTCACTAATCGGATCAGCATTAAAGGTGATAGTGGGGGTCATGGCAGTCCCAAAAGAGATGAGGTTGTTTTGACAGGCATTTGTGACAGCGGTGGTAGCGCTGCTCTTGATGCTGGTATTTGTCCGGTTTGCAACATACTTGGATCCGGCACGCGCGCCCTCTCGAGTGGCCATGGTGAGCACAGTTTTGTTGTACAGGGCAATAGAAAAAAAGATCACACCAATGAGGAGAGCCAGAAACACGGGCAGGATGAGCGCAAATTCGACCAACACACTTCCCTTTTGGGATTGAGCGTGCTCCGTTGTTGGGGCCTGAAGCATGGCAACATCTGTGCGCATGGTGATCATTTTACTTGTAAACCTTGAAGCTTTCCGTCGATGAAAAGCTCTTTTTGAGTAGGCGGGACAAACCTGTCGGTGGGGAGCTCTGGCGAGGAAGCGCTGCCTTTGACCAAGGTGGGGCGAATAATAACCAGGAGTTCGGTCTTTTCAGAATTCTTCTGTGTGTGTCGGAAAAGCGCGCCGAGAATGGGAATGTTACCCAGCAAGGGCACAGCCTGTATGACTTCGGTGAGATTGTCGAGCAGAAGACCGCCAATAACTAGGTTTTCGCCCTCGTTCATTTGGACGGTGCTGGAAACGGTGCTGGTTTTAAAGGTGGGCAAATTGTTTGTGGTTCCAGCAGTGACAGGTTGTGTGACTGGCTCAGAGACCTCGGGTACAACCTTAAGCGAAATACGACCTGCATCCAGCACGGTGGGCGTAAATCGCAAACCAACACCATAGGCGCGCTCGACGTAGTCTGTTGCTCCGTTGGAACTGACGGTGGGCGTATAAATTTTGCCGCCGACCAGAAAATACCCTTCTTGACCACTCATGGCGACAATGGTGGGTTCGGCCAGGATTTTAATCAATCCGGGTTGGCGCTGGGCTTCAACTTGGAGCTGGTTGACACCTGAAGCCCGTTTAAACAGGAGGTTGAGCGTGGCGTTGCTCACAAACCCTGTCATGAGACTGCCTTGGGTATTCCCCGAGTTTTGCGTCCAGCTGAAACCTAAACTTTCTATGTAGGTCTTGGAAACTTCGGCAATGCGGACTTCGAGTCGGACTTGCTGCGGATCGCGGACTTTGAGGAGGTTGACGAGGCCAGGTATGCTGGCAGGTGCCGCAGAGCCACCATTGACCGCGCCAGACATGCTGGCTGGCGCTGCAGAGCCAGAGGCAGGGGCACTATTGGACACGCCAGTTAAGCTGGCAGGTGTTGCAGAGCCGGGGGCAGAGGCACTATTGGCCAGGGTGGATTCAGGGTTGACACCCGGAACCGTGCCACCCAAATAGGCTTTTACCAAGCGGTTGACGGTTTCTGCAACCAGGGCGTTAGAAACAGAGCCAGCCACTACCAACGCTGGACCCCAGGCGAAGATCTGAATGTCGGTCTCATTCGGTAAGACGACTTTCAACATGACTTTTATGGGGTTGATGTTGCGGCTGACTTGCAAAGGTGTGGAGGTGAAGTTGCCTGTTCGGTCCCAGACAATAAGATTGGTTGCGCCTGTTTTTTTTCCCAGCAGATAAAGCTCGGAGGGGTTAAGCAAAATATAGTCGGCTACCTCGGGGTTGCCCACAGCAACTCGTGTAGCGGGTCGTTCGAGCCGGTAGACCCTGGATTCGCCCACAGTCACAAGATAGATCGAGGGAGAAGCCATTGAGGCCACAGGTACAGTGGAGGGAGAGGAAGAGGCCATTGCAACCACGGATAGTGTGCAGGAAAACGCCAAAAGAATACTCGTCCTGCAGGCCAAACGATTCAGGCATATCAAATTCATGGGCATGTTGGCTATGGTGTGACAACAGGTTGGCGGCTGATGCCACGGATTTCTTCGGGTCCACGGCTTTTACGCGAAGGTTCCGGCTTAGTGTGGGTAGCCAGTAGCGCTTCAGGAGGCGAAGAGGTAGTTGCAGCAGGGGATTTTGTATTCATAATATCTGCCAGACGGACACCCATGGAGTTGGTTACGCTGGTATCGAGTTCGTTGCGCAAGACAAGAGAAAGCACCCCTATGTTGCGGGCCAGGTCGAGCTTTTCGGATTCAAGCGGCGTTAGCTCGAGGGTTACGGCATCGACCACTTTTGGTTTATTTGGGTCAGCAGTGGTTTCCTGGGCCACGGCCAATACTTTGATGCGCGATAGCACTGTTCGCGAAAAAGGCTGACTGTTGGCATCTTTGCTGCTAACCAAAACATCCACATAGCTACCTGGCAGGGCAAATCCGGCAACCGCAATCACCTCGTTTACATGAACTGTAATGGCGCGCTTGCCCTCCGGGATGAGTGAGGATAAGCCGCCAGTCGCATTTTTTGGGGCCAATTTGCCAGCTAAAACAGTCTCACCTGGAATCATGGAGACGCGGGCAATTCGACCCACCACGTTGGCTGTGCGAGTGGATGCATCTTGCGGAACGGATGAACTGGGCCAATCAATAGTTTTAATTTGATCAGCCTTAATAGCTTTCCCGGCTTCAATGGGCTGCTCAACGATAATAACCTTAGACACCGAAGTTTGGGGTACACTCATCGTCTGGGCAGCTATAAAAGCTCCCACCGCCCCCAGAGTGAGTGCGATGGTGAGAGCGACGACGGGCAGTTTCACTATATCGTGGTAGAGATTTGGGTAAATATCGCTGTCAATTGAGTTCCAACAGCAGTAAGAGCTGCAATCGCAACAACAGCAACCAATGCAGCAATCAAGGCATACTCAATCATGGTTACGCCTTTCTGTGATTTGATGTCGAAGATTTTGTTCATCATAGTTTCACCTCACAATGATTATTTCACCTGCAATACCCCTATAAACAATAAAGGTTATTAAGTATCAATGAAACTTGTTTGAGATAGTTATAAAAATAGCACTCTAATTACCTCCAACAAGCGCAAGAGTTTCCATCGCCCCCAGATTGAGTGCGATGTCGAGAGCAACAACCAGTATCTTCACTATATCGTGGTGGAGATTTGGGTAAATATCGCTGTCAATTTAGTTCCAACAGCAGTAAGAGCTGCAATCGCAACAACAGCAACCAATGCAGCAATCAAGGCGTACTCGATCATGGTTACGCCTTTTTGTGATTTGATGTCGAAGATTTTGTTCATCATAGTTTCACCTTACAATGATTTTGTTCTTTCATTTGACCAAATAAAACATATATAATATATATACAAATACCTCTATTGTCCCAAATCAAAAACCTTCTTTTCTGAGTTACATGCTTCAGACTTGCTAAAATCATGTTCTGGTATACGCTTTATTAATATCAATTATAGTGCCATGAAATCAATAAAAAGCTTACCCATGTAACTCTTATTTATAAAAGATCTTAAGAGATATCTATTACTGTGTGTATTATTTTTATAGGGTAAATTGATAACCACCGTGCGCACAGTTGTGCGATTTTGTATGCATGGATCAATGGTGGTTGATTGCTTTAAAGCCTTGGTAGAATTACCGCAGCCCAAGGCTCTCATCAACATGCGTGTTGATTATAAAGTGCAAGAATTTTTCCGCAATCAGGGGAAGGGCTATCGAAAGACATCATGAATCCAAATTTTGTGGCAAGGAACTGGAGAAACGCCGCATCGCCGTGATAGCCCCCAGAGTCAATAAAGCGCCGCCCCACAAATCCGCGAAATGATGGCCTCCTACAAGAGGCGTCGCTGCAATCACAAAAGCATTCAATGCCAGAAGAAAAGGAAACAAGACGGGAATGCCGCGCGCCGCATAGGCTAAGATAACCGCCAGTGCCAGATGAAAGGAAGGAAACGAAACCAGGCCCTGAATCTGCTGCAAATCAATGCTTTTCATACTGCCGTCGCGCAGAGCCAGGAAATGCTGGAGAGAAGGATTCGCCGTTTGCACGTTGAATGTGCCAAAAGCGCCCGCCGCCGGAAACAGCCCGGAAACAACCACGCAACCGAGACTCGTCAGGATAAACAGCCAAAACATCTCGCGCGCCCGATCAAAGAACCCCTTGGTAAACAGGAGTATGTACATCAAGATCAATTGGGGAAGAACGCTATAATAGGCGCAAATCAGCACAAGATGCTGGGCAACATGCGTCTTGCCCCACGCATACATCGTTGTCCAATCGAATCCCAGCAAGCGATCGGCGGTAACAAGCTCGGCATCTATTGTAGGCCGATTTCCTGCGGTCAAAAGATAACTCAACACGCCCCCCAGAGCTACATAGACCTTCAATTGCGCTCCGGTTACGGCGAAATAGGCAAGACGGGGCTCCAGCCTTACTGTTTTGTAAACAAAGGAGATAAGCAACAGAACGGCGGTCGAAGCCGCCACACTCAGGCACGGGACAATTCTCACGTCCATGCCCGTCAACGCCAACCCCAGAATGTCCGCGACAGCCAAAACAGCAAGCAAGCCCCACGCCCAACGAATCTCGTTAGTATTACGCATGATGGGCACCATCGCTTACATATTGATTGAGCATAAGCCGGTGCTATAAAAGGTTACAAGCGTGTCGACAAAATGCACAGTGAAGCTGATCATGAATCTGGAAATAGTAAGCGCATCCCGCAAGAAGGATACAATGACGATTGGTTCAGTCGCCAGTGTGTCAGACCCGTTTATTGGGCCGGCAAAATCAGATTTTACGTGCAAGGGCAAGTTCCGCCATCTTTAACTCGCTTTCAGCCTCAAACGCCTCTTTAGAAATATGCGGGAGCACCAGGCTTGCAATGGTGAATGCAACGATTTCTATTGAAAAAATTGCGACATAGGCCCAGACATACTGCCCCGAGAGATGGTAAACCGTATCAATGATAATGCCTGCTCCCAGATGGCCGATAAAAATGGCAAGGCTCTGCGCCGTACCCCAGAGTCCGATGTAGACACCACTGCGGCCAGCCGTCATGGACATCATCATGGATATATTCGAGACGCTTGAGGCTCCAAGGCCTATCCCAGTCACCACAAGGGCAATGCGAAGGAACTGCACATCTCGGATAAAAGCTGCTACAATCAACAGACCAAAGCCAACGATACAAAACATGTTACCGATAAAAGCTCCGCGTTTCTGCCCGATGCGGTTAAGGAGAAAGCCTGTGATGAGCATAAAAATAAGCTGGGTGCCGCCCATGGTGGGACGGAAGAGCTTGGTGGTTTCACCGACTTTCATCTTGAAAACATGAGCGCCAAATGGATCCATAACGATTTCATTGGCAAAAAGCGCAAAAATCGAAATAAAGATATAGGAGGCAAAAAGCAGGGTTCTGGGAGATGATGAGAGCAGCATGATAGACTGAGAGAAAGATATAGCATGCTTGTTCTTCCCCTCTTTTACTTCGGCGTTGCGTTTCTCTATACCAAGCACGGCAGAAAGTCCGATACCAAGGGCAATCAGGCCACCGATTTCCGCAACCTTCATGAGGCGTTCAGGGGTAAAGACATCAAGAAACGATCCGACAATTCGGGTAGAAATAATGGTGGTAAGCACCATCAGAGTCCAGCTCGCTCCGGTAACCTTTCCGATATTCTCCTCCCCTACTGTATCGGCAAGCAGGGCGTAGTATGCTGTTGTGGCAACCTGCAGACCAAAGCCGAACACCAGAAAAATAATGGCAAGCTTCAGAAGACCGATATCCTTCATCATGGCTGGAAGCATCTCGGAGAGTGCCACTCCTGCAATTTTAACTTCGTATGCCGCCGATGGCGCAAGCATGAAGGAAAAAACACAGCAGAGAAGGCCAAGCAGGATATAGGGTGTACGCTTCAGTCCAAATATTTGTGAACGATCGGAAAGGTTACCCGCCCAGACCTTGACACCAAAAATCGCCAGCAACTCCTTGAGACTTATCAGGCCGAAAACAATGGTTGCAGAAATACGAAGCTCGGTGGTCATGACCCGGTTGAGGGTATCGAGCAGAAAGCCGAGCATGATGCCAAAGCCCATCTGAAAAAGGGAGAGGCGGACAAGATTGATTCTCTTCATAAAACAGCACTCGTGGTTGCGGGAATATCAGGAATAGTCAGCATACGGCACGAAATATAACAAAAAAGCAGGATGATCATTGCTGGAGGTTACACTCCGTTTCACCGGTAATCCTTGCAGCAAGGCCTGTAAGTCTTTGCGAAGAGCGCCTGTTGCCAATTGCCGTAGCAAGAGCTTTGGGATCGCCAATGATCATCACCAGTTTTTTAGCCCTTGTCACTGCCGTATAGATAAGGTTCCGTTCAAGAAGCGAATAGTGCTGCATGGAAAGCGGTATCACCACAGCAGGATACTCCGAACCCTGACTTTTATGAATGGTGATGGCATAGGCGAGGGCAATCTCATCAAGCTCGTTGTACTCATAGAGTACCTCTCTTTCGTCATAGAGCACCGTGAGCGAACTCTCTTCCTTGTTAACCGTTGCTATAGCTCCTATGTCGCCGTTAAAAACCTCCTTGTCGTAGTTGTTGACCATCTGAATCACCTTGTCTCCCTTTGCATAGAGAGTTCCATAACGCTCTATTTTATGCATGGCATGAGGGTTCAATCTTTCCTGCAGAAGAGTATTGAGGGCTTTTGTGCCCAGCGGCCCCTTGTTCATGGGTGTCAACACCTGAATATCACAGAGGGGATCAAGCTTGAAGCGTTCGGGTATTCGATTGGCGACCACTTCAAGAAGCCGACGATGAATCTCTTCCGTATTGAATGACGGAACCACATAAAAATCGGAAAGCTCTGTTCCGACAAACTCGGCAGGCAACTCTCCACGGTTGATTCGGTGAGCATTAACAATAATCCTGGAGCTTTCGGCCTGGCGGAAGATCTCTGTGAGACGCACCACAGGAAGAACACAGGATTGAATCATATCTGCAAGCACAAAGCCAGGTCCTACTGGAGGAAGCTGGTCAACGTCACCGGCAAACATAAGAGCAGAACTGTCGGAAATAGCGGCCAGCAATCGGTTCATCAGCACAATATCAATCATGGAGGCTTCGTCAACAATAACAAGATCGGCATCAAGGGGATATGATGAGCCCCGTTTAAAGTCGCGGGCATAGGGATCAAATTCAAGAAGCCGGTGAATGGTTTTCGCTTCCATGCCGGTGGACTCGGAAAGACGTTTGGCCGCCCTGCCTGTTGGTGCACAGAGAAGAAATTTCAGCTTTCCTTTACCGAGAATTTTAAGAATGGTGTTGATGATTGTGGTTTTTCCAACACCAGGACCACCAGTAATGATGATCAGCTTGCTTGAGAGTGCAAGCGATACCGCAGTGCGCTGCGATTCCGACAGCTCGATGGCTGATTGTTTTTCCGCTGCCACAATAGCCTCAACCGGGTCGACAGTGCGCCAGGGAAGCACGCCCTGCATGATTCGGCGTATACTGCTGGCAACTCCCGTCTCTGCACGGAAAAGCGATTTAAGATAAAAGTTTCTTGTTCCCTGATCCTCATCTGCAACAAGAGCGCCAATGGAGAGTTCTGCGCTAATCGCCTCAACAAGAATCGGTGCAGGAATATTCAGCAGCATCCTGGAAGCTTCAAATAGCTTGAGTTCAGGAATCCGGCAGTGCCCTTCAGAAGAGAGCTCCTGCAGCACATAAGAGATACCTGCCCGGGCCCTCAGCGGAGAATCAGAGGCTATGCCAATATTCCGGGCAATCTGATCGGCTGTTTTAAAGCCTATTCCCGGAATATCAATCGTCAAGCGGTAGGGATTAGCACGCACCGTAGCAACAGCTTCAGCTCCATAAGCGCGGTAAATTCGGACTGCCCGAGCCGTACCAACCCCGTGGGAGTGAAGAAACATGATAATCTCCTTGACACTCTTCTGCTCCGCCCATGCCGCCACAATCTGCTCAAGGCGCTTTCGCCCGATACCGGGAAGTTCAAGCAGTTTTCCGGGGTGATCCTCAATAACAGTGAAAACCTCCAGGCCATAGGCACGAATGAGCACCTTTGCCAAATGTGGCCCTATACCCTTCACCATTCCTGAAGAGAGATATTTGCTTATCCCCTCAAGAGTATCGGGAGCTATGACCGCTATATGGCTTGCCTTGAACTGCAGCCCCCAGGTTTTATCGTTCTGCCAGAGACCGACAGCCTCAATATGCTGACCAGCATTGACGACAGCAACACAGCCAACAACGGTCACAGGTTCACGTTCCCCTTTTACAACAAGACGCAAAACACTGAAGCCAGATGATTCGCTGAAAAAGCTCACCTTTTCAACAATCCCGGTAATGCGCTCCTCACCGGCAGCGACAGATTTGCTCTCACTCATGATAGGCTAACGGTTATGCACCGGCTTTCTCGACTTGACCTGGCACATCACGAGAAGCTGCCTCCAGAATAGTTGTAATGTGGGGAGCAAGATCGGCAATACGGTTGGAGCGAGCACGCACCAATACAATACCGAAAGGCAGGATTTTGATGTTTTGCTGAAACTCCAGATTTCGGTCAAGTGTGATAAATACATCACAGACGCTATATGCGCGACGAAGAAGGTCGCCATTTTTAATACCTGACCAACCAAGGCTATGGATCGTTACTATCTCATGCCCTGGTAGCATTTTCGCAAAATCAACAGGGAAATTTTCATCAAGCAATATGCGCATCGGCTGTAACTGATTCATAGGCCGCATCAAGCACCGCAATAGCTTGTTCGCGTGTTACGGAAGGAAACTGATGTAAAAATTCTTCCAAAGTGTCGCCCCCCTCCAGATAATCAAACAAGGAACGAACCGAAACACGAGTACCCATGAACACAGGAGCTCCACTGAGAATATCCGGATGGCGGTGTGTAACACTGGAAAGTATCGTCATATCAATTCTCCATATGTTTGGATTATACAAGCATGATAAAGGAAATATCGCGAAAGTACCAATTATCAAGAAACAATGCTCTCTACCGTTTTGTCGTTATACCGTAAACCTCGATGAGTCAATGAAAAAACTCACCTTTTCAACAATATCTGAAATTCAAGCATCCAGAAAAACGATCCCGTCAGGAAGATCACTCAACCTGAGGCCGCCCTCATCAGTAACAACAAAGGTATTTTCGATACCAATTACCCCTTTACCGGGCGCTACAAACTTGGGTTCAACCGCAATCACCTGACCTGCCTGCAAAGGCATGCTAAACCCTTTGGCCAGCACCGGCAACTCATCGAGTTCAAGTCCCACACCATGACCAACAAATTTAGCCTGTTCACCCGGCATACCCATGAAGCAGGAACCAAGTCCAGCATGCTCAGCCATTGAAGCTGCTGCAAGAAAGAGATCTTCACCGATTACTCCTGGCTTCATGTCCTGGCGTACCATCTCCTGAATTTCGATCGCTACATCAAACGCTCGCTGCAATTCTGGATCAAGCGTTCCGATAACAAAGGTACGGGTCATATCGGCCATGTAACCATTGAAAACACCGACAAAATCCAAAAGAACAGGCTGATTCGGCTGAATCTCATCGCAGGATGCACCATGGGGTGAAGCGCTCGACAACCCCTTTCCTGTCACCGGACCATCAAAGAATCCGCCGTTTAACCCTCCGGAAGAGACTGCAAGACCATAGAAAAGTTCCTGGTTGAAAGCCCGCATCCGTATATATCCTTCATGTCCTGCCTTGCGGAGACGATACTCCATTTCGGCAGAGAGATCAAGCTCGCGCATCCCCGCTCTCAGAAAGTGCGGCACCTCGGCAAAAACCGAAGCAAGTTTGCCAGCACTGAAACGAAGCAGCTCAAGTTCAAGGCTCGACTTGACTGAGCGAAGCTCACGCACCATCATTGAAATATCCACAAAACTTCGCCCCGGCAACGTCCTGGAGTAATAGGTGTGCTGCTGAACCGGAACTGTATCAAACGTCATGCCTATGCATCTCTGGCCCTCACTGAAAACAGAGGCAAACTCCTTGCTTGAAGGAAAAGGGCGAATATCAGCAATCGGGCTCTCCTCCCTGGCCCGCGAGAGGCTTTTGCGCACCAGCAGCATCGGATGACCATCCGCCGGAATCCAGAGGATGGCGTTCTGGCGAGTACCGGAGAAATAGTAGACATCAATCGGCAGGATGAAAAGAGCTGCCTGGATATCCTTGCTCCGAAGCATTCCCTGCAGCCGCAATATCCGCTCTTGTGATTCGGTTTCTGTCAGCATAGTTTCCTCTTCGATTAATGGAAGAAATAATTTTCAAAACCTGCAGCAACGCTTGGTTGGTGCTTCAGAAAAGGTAAAATTTTTATTTCTCTCTTCCGCAATGATGAGCATCATAACTCTTATTCAGCCTATCCAAAAACAATTGATTTCTGATTATAAAAATCATGACAACCACCGATGTTTGTATAATAAAGTGAATTTCGGTATTGTGTTGTTAGATTCTCATCTTGGGGGTGTTCTCGCTTGAAGTGAGAGTTAACCCTTGTAACTTGATGCAGGTAATGCTGACGCAAGAAAAGATGGCCCTGCCTGATTAAACATCTTCTATGACCAACGCAACTGACAAGAGCTCCTGCCCGGAGCAACGCATTTACGGGATTCCCTCTGAAAAAACATTTATCAAAGGCACCCTTTATCCGATTGAGGTCGGCATGAGAACACTAAGACTCAGCAGAACCTATATTTGCCGCAATCAGGAGTTCTCTTCGTTTCCTTTTTATGATACCAGCGGGCCATATTCTGATCCGTCAATCATAGTTGACCCTGAAAAGGGACTCCCCCCCATTCGTGACAGTTGGGGCTTTACCGAGAGAGAGACCGTCCCTTCAACCTTTTCAGTTTCTTCGGGAACAACAACCACAAGAATAGCACAAAAAGCAAAAGATGGTTTCGGGATCACCCAGATGTACTTTGCCCGCAAAGGAGTTATTACACCTGAAATGGAATATGTTGCCATCAGGGAGAACCAGCAGCTTGAAGGGTGGATTGCATTGTTTTCAAAGGGTGGCAGCAAGAGTGTACCGATAACTCCAGAATTTGTCAGAGATGAAATTGCGAGAGGACGGGCTATCATTCCGGCAAACATCAATCATCCTGAAGTGGAGCCGATGGTTATCGGACGAAATTTCCGTGTCAAGATCAATGCAAATATAGGCAACTCCGCAATCGGCTCATCAATAGAGGAAGAGGTGGAAAAAGCTGTCTGGTCGTGTCGCTGGGGTGCTGATACTGTGATGGATCTCAGCACGGGGAAAAATATCCATAAGACCCGCGAATGGATTCTGAGGAACTCACCGGTACCTATCGGGACAGTTCCCATCTACCAGGCACTTGAAAAAGCAGGAGGCCAGGCTGAAGAGCTCACCTGGGAACTCTATCGCGATACGCTTCTTGAACAGGCTGAACAGGGTGTCGACTACTTTACCATTCATTCCGGAATCCTGCGTGAACATCTCCCCTTTGCCGAAAAGCGGTTGACTGGTATTGTCTCAAGAGGTGGCTCGATCATGGCGAAATGGTGTAAAGCCCATAAACAGGAGAACTTTCTTTATACTCATTTTGAAGATATCTGCAGGATACTGCAAGCCTACGATATTGGTGTTTCGCTGGGTGATGCCCTGCGACCCGGTTCAATAGTTGATGCTAACGACGAAGCTCAATTCGGTGAACTCAAGGTGCTTGGTGAACTGACAAAAGTTGCATGGCAATGCGATGTACAGGTGATGATTGAGGGACCAGGTCATGTACCTCTTAACCTTGTTGAAGAAAACATGGATAAGCAGCTCGAATACTGCCATGAAGCCCCCTTCTATACGCTTGGCCCACTGATTACCGACATTGCCGCAGGGTATGACCATATCAACTCAGCCATTGGTGGCGCACTGATAGCAAGCAAAGGGTGTTCAATGCTCTGCTATGTAACGCCGAAAGAGCATCTGGGCCTGCCGGACAGAAACGATGTCCGTGAAGGAGTTATTGCCCATAAAGTTGCCGCCCATGGGGCCGACCTGGCCAAAGGAAATGCCGTTGCATGGCTGCATGACGAACTTATGAGCAGAGCGAGATATGCTTTTGCCTGGGAAGATCAGTTCAACCTTTCGCTTGATCCGGTGAAAACCCGTGAAGTGCATTCACAAAGCATGGCTCTGAGCGGTCACACGGAAAAAAATCCTGATTTCTGCACCATGTGCGGCCCTGATTTCTGTTCGATGAAAAAGTCGAAAGAAAGTGCTGAGGTCTGAGGGCGGAGTGGGGAGTAAAGAGTTGGCAGCGGACAGTGAGCGGAATCACTGTCCGTTACCTGGGTAAAACGTTATTACACTGATGCGGCTTTGACAATAGCGGCAAAATCGTCTGCATTGAGACTGGCTCCACCAATGAGACCACCATCAATATTTGGCATTGCAAAGAGTTCTACAGCATTGGAAGGCTTGACACTTCCACCGTACTGAATACGGACAAGCCGGAAGGCTGGCTCGCCATAGAGCTCGCCGATAATGGTACGAATAAAGAGATGCACCTCTTCAGCCTGAGCGGAGGATGCTGTTTTTCCAGTACCGATAGCCCACACCGGCTCATAGGCAATGACAATTGCTCCTATATGGCTGATACCCGCTAAACCTTCGCGTACCTGAGTGGAAATCACGGTTTCAGTCACTCCAGATTCGCGCTCTGCGAGAGTTTCTCCAACACAAAGGATAACCTTCAATCCTTCACTCAACGCTTTTTTAATCCTGAGATTCACCGTGGCATTGGTTTCGCCAAAGAACTGACGGCGTTCCGAGTGACCAATAATGACATAGGAACAGCCGATAGCATTGATCATTCTGGCCGATACCTCGCCGGTAAATGCCCCGTCATTTTCATAATGGCAGTTCTGCGCAACAAGCTGAACTTCACTGCCTTCAAGCAGTTGTCCTACAGCATCCAGCGCAAGATAAGTGGGTGCCAAACCAACATCACAACCTGAAAACCCTTCACCAAGTGCTTCGATAACATCCGTAGCAAGTGTTATCGATTCAGCTACGGTATTATTCATTTTCCAGTTACCAACAACAATTTTTCTGCGCATTTCTAATAATCCGTTTTAATATCACAATATATCCGATCAATCTGATCAAGAGTGAACCGGTGTTTTCCCGAACGAGCATCTTTAAGTTCAACCTCGTTGCCACCAACAGCAATAATGGTTCCATGCCACACACGCGCCTCGTTGGTTACCAGGTTGATTTCACGATTCAACAGGCCCTGATTACCTCCAATCCTGTCCTGACGATAGATGATTTGACGTTTACCCATAGGAGATCTGGTTTAAGTTGCTGCGAAAACGAACTCCGGAATGTACGAATTTCAGGTAAATAAATAAAAAAGCTCCCATCAACGAGAGCTTTCTTCATATAATAAAATGGTTGTGTTCTCTTAGTACTTTGGATTTTGTAGCTGCTGATCCGGAATCAATACCGAAACTTTCTTCTCAAGCCCGCTGAGTGTCGCGTTGAGCCCTGCAAAATCAACCTTTCCTCCAGTCGTAACGGTGTTGAATTGAGACTTGAGGGTTACAAGCAAGTTCGCGATTTCGGAACCTACCGACACATATTCATTGATTTTAGCGTTGATGCTGTCACTTAATCCAAGCACACTCTCAATGATTGGGCCTAAAGTCTGTACATCCTTAAGTAGAGGCTGTACGTCTGAGATTACTGCCTGTAAATCTGCCATATTCGTAATTTTTTTAGGTTGAGATGATTCTGGTTTAGCATTATAATTGCGGCTTCCATTACTGCCGCTTTCACTGGATCCGGTATCAATTGAAGGAGGCTCATTCCAATATTCAGGATTTGCAGTGCCTTCGTCATTGCTCAATTGAACATTTAGATTGTTGCGCGCGTTATCTTTTTTTGTAATGTAGGATTGAGGGCCATCGATTCTACTCAGGTTATTGGATCGAAGCCTGCGGGTATGCCACCCTGATCGATCTGCCCTGACAGCGAAAAATAAACCTACAACAAAAACAAGAAAAAGTATAAAAACGCCAATGAAACCAGCAAATACCTGCATGTTCGCCCCGTTAAGTTGATAAACCTGCTATAAAATACAGCTATTAGCAGATTTTTGCTACATTTGGTAACGTTTAACTTTTACTGATATATTCGCTTACCATTTGCGGTCAGACTATGTCTATGTTCTTCACCATACAAAGCAACAGCCATACCCCGAACAGAAATTCCACACTCCTTTTGATTCAAGCCATATAACATATCGAGTGGCAGAAAGGAAACAAATTATTCTGTATCCCTATGTTTATTAACGAGACAGTGACTTTTTGCTCAGACACTATTTAACAAAAATCTCCAATATCTCATAATGCAGCTCCCCTTTGGGCACCACTATCTGAACCTTCTCTCCTACCTCTTTTCCTATCAGCGCCCTTCCGACAGGAGAACGAACGGAAATCTTTCCTAAATCTGTATCCGCCTCTTCAGAAGAGACAAGGGTATACTCAATGATCTCTGTTGGATCGTCAAGATTGCGCAGTTTTACGGAAGTAAGAATATAGACCTTGTCGGTCTTAATGTGTTTGGGGTCAAGAATCGTTGCTGCTGCAAGTTTATTTTCGAGATCGGCAATACGCGCTTCAGTGTGTGACTGTTCCTCTCGGGCTGCATCATATTCAGCATTTTCGCTCAGATCGCCATGAGCCCTTGCTTCAGCAATTTTTTCCAGAACTTCCCTTCTGGTTTGATGAACCAGCACATACAACTCCTCTTTCAACCGGTTATACCCATCATTGGTAAGGTAAATTCTGTCAGTCATCTCTTGTACTGTTATTGTTGAAAAAAACATATATCTCCGTTAACATGACATATACAGGTAAACGGAGAGCATTGCAAACAAAAAAAAGTAAAGTCAGCTGCTCACTGCTGACTTTACTTCAATAGTAATGTACAACTCTTAATCCTTCAGGCAAAAAAACTTTATACATTAAACGCAAAATAGATTCTGCTTCCTCCACGATCAACAAGGAGAAACAAAAGGTCTCCACTTTTGATCGTGTTAATGAGGGCACTATACTGCGCAAATGAGGTAACACTCTGTTTGTTGACTGAAAGAATGACATCGCCACGCCGCAAACCGGCCAGGTAAGCATTGGAAGATGGAGTAATGGCGGTAATGACCACTTTGCCGATGCCGGGTTTCCTGTTGAATTTTTGTGCGCTCTCCGCTGTAAGCTCCTCTGCCCTGAAACCAAGCGCTGAACTGATTTTTTCATTTCCCTCTGTCCGGGAAGCAACTTCCCTTCCTGTCTGCTCTTCAAGACGCACACTAAAGAGCTTGATAACCCCATCCCTCAAAACCCTGAACTTCACCACTACCCCCGGAGAGTTGCTGGCAATGGCATTACGAAGTGCAACGCTGCTCGTAACCTTTGTTCCATTAAAATCAAGAATAATATCGCCGGTTTTTACACCTGCTTTTCCAGCAGGGCTGCCTTCAACAACCGTTCCGACCAGTACCCCTTCCGCAACCTTCAGATGCATTGCCTTGGCAAGGTTATCATCAATATCCTGAATACTCACACCCAGATAGCCTCTGGTAACCTTACCATTGGTAATCAGTGAGGTCAGAACTTTTCTCGCCATATTTGAGGGCACTGCAAAACCTATTCCCTCAAATCCACCAGTACGGCTTGCTATAGCTGTGTTGATACCGACAAGCTCACCATTGATATTGACAAGAGCACCTCCGGAATTACCGGGATTGATAGCTGCATCGGTTTGTATAAAATCCTCATAATCCGCAAGTCCGACATTTGCCCGCCCTTTGGCACTGACAATACCCTGTGTAACAGTTCTGGCAAAATTTTCTCCAAGAGGACTTCCTATGGCAATAACCCATTCGGCAACCCTGAGCTTGTCGCTGTCACCAATGATGATCGGTTTCAGCCCTTTGGCATTAACCTTTATGACGGCAAGATCAGTTTTCGGATCCTTGCCGATAACCTTGGCATCAATTTTCCGGTTATCGAAGGTGCGGATATAGACCGCATCTGCATCATCAACAACATGATTATTGGTGAGAATATAGCCGTCATCCGTCACAATGACCCCCGACCCGAGGCCTCGCTGAACCTCTGAATGTGCACTGTGGCCACCCTCAGGTTTTTCAAAAAAGTCATCGAACTGATGTCCGAAAAAGTCATCAAACGGACGTCCGAAAAAATCAAGCGGACTCATAACCCTCTGGCTGACTTTTTTTTCAGTGAAAATCGTCACCACCGAAGGGGTCGCCGACTCAGCAATCTGCACAAATGCATCGTTGAAGCCTTTGAGCGACTGAATGGGATAATTTTCAATAGTATTCTTTGCGGTAGCAAAATTCGGATTGCTGGAGAGTTTTGTACCGTTAACGGAAAGGTTGAATTCAACATTGGAAAAGACAAGCGCTCCAACAGCAATCCCTGCAAAAACAAGAAGCAGGTATTTCAATAACTTTTGATTCTTGCTCATCGGTTATATCAGGATTTATTTATTGTTACGATAAAGCCTCAATATTTTCAATTGCAGTTAAACCAGCCTTCATTTTATTCATGGTCTCCTCATACTCAGACTCGGGCCTTGAGTCGGCAACAATACCTCCGGCTGCCTGAAAGTAGATAGTTTTATCCTCAATTACCATGGTACGAATAGCAATGGCAGTTTTTAGATTTCCCTTGAAATCAAGAAATCCAACGGCGCCTCCATACAATCCACGTTTTTCCTTTTCAAGCTCATAAATTATCTCCATGGCACGAACCTTCGGTGCACCAGTAAGAGTACCTGCCGGGAAACATGACCAGAAGGCATCCATAGAGCCAAGATCATCACGAAGTTCTCCACGAACATTACTGACAATATGCATGACATGAGAATATTTTTCAACCACCATCATCTCATTGGTCTCCACAGTGCCGATCTTGGCAATTCTGCCGATATCGTTTCTACTTAAATCGATAAGCATGAGATGCTCTGCCAGCTCTTTTTCATCAGCAAGCAGCTCAAGAGCTATCCGTTCATCCTCTTCAAAACTGGAGCCACGATGCCTTGTGCCAGCAATAGGGCGGGTATCAACAATCCGTCGTCCGGCACTGTCTCGTTCCACCTTAACCTGCAATTCAGGGGATGAACCAACAATTTCAAACTTTTTCAGATCAAAGTAGTAGAGATAGGGTGAAGGATTGATGGTTCTCAGCATCCGATAGACATCAAATGCACGGGTATTCAAGGGTCTGTGGAGACGCTGGGAAATCTGTACCTGAAAAATATCTCCAGCAACAATATGCTCTTTAGCTTTTTTAACTTTCTGCAGGTACTCATCCCGCCCGGTATTGGAAAGAACACTCTCAGGCTGTTCAGGCTGGAAAGCAATCTCTTCACGCTGCAGGGGACGGAACATCTGCTCGGCAATCAGCTCTATTTTACTCAAGGCGTGAGGCTTGTCATGCTCGTCAAGGTAGTTGGAGACGATAAATACCTTGCGCAGAATATTATCGAATATCACAAGCGTGTCACAAAAGAGAAGAAAAATATCGGGCATTCCTGCCGGATCCGAGAGTTCCGGTTTTGGAATCCTTTCAACAAGATGCATGGAATCGTAACCGAAATACCCAAAAACACCCGAAGTGATCATCTGGGGCGCACCATTTTTTTTCCTCGGTATCTCTTCGGTATCAAATGCTGCAAGAGAGCGATCAATCATTAACCGAAGATTTGTTTCCTCTCCGGCTATTGTCCCAAGATCATTGAATTTTTCATCAAGAATTTCGATCTCGGCCTCTCCATCAACGGAACCCTTGAGGATTGCAAAGGGATCTATGGCAATATAGGAAAACCGGGCAAGCAACTCCTCTCCCTCAACCGATTCGAGTAAACATGAAAATGGACGCTTAAGTTTGAGATAAACTGAAACCGGCGTCTCCGTATCAGCATGAACCTCCTTGAAAAGCGGTTTGAGAAGGAATGGCACATGCCGTTGATGTAGTGACATAAAAAGACTCAACTGAATTGGTTATGAGTTACAGCGTAATAAAGAAAAATATTTTGTATAGTAAAACAAGATAAGATGACATTACTCTCCCAAAAACAGCAGAAGCAAGAAGTAAGCAGTAATCATGCCCCTCAAGTTCCCCAAAAAAAAATTCATCCAAAACTGGCTGAAAGCCTTTATGCTTTCCCCCGGCGTCCTCTTCCCTGCTGGATATCTTGTGCTTTATTTTTCCATCAACATCTATCTGAATGCCGATTTCAAAAATAACCTCTCCCAGTCGGTCAACCGGGCAACCGGCAACACCTGGCAGACAAGCATAACATCACTAAGATCAGGCTTGGTGCTCGACACCGTAACGCTCAATCATATCGAACTCACAAGGGTGAGGTTACTGAACGATAGAGTGCAAAACGGCAGCCACACCATAACCATCAACACCATCGAAATACCAATACCAAGTATCCAAAAGCTTCTTTACAGCCCTGCAGAACGCCTATCGACAACAAATGCACTATGCGAAAAAATTCTGGCAGAGAAACGCAGTGCTCAATGAACCATTAAACCGGTACGTTCCAGTCGGATAGAACTGATTTTGCTTACTGGTTCGGTAAGCAGTGACAAATCAGGATTCCATGACCAGTATACCATAAGTGCCTGGCCAACCAGATCTTTTTCAGGCAAAAAGCCCCAGAAGCGGCTGTCAAGACTGTTGTCCCGATTGTCGCCCATTGCAAAATAGTAGTTTGACTGAACCGTGTAATGCTCGACCGGTGAACCGTCAATAAATACCGTCCTTCCCTGTAAACTCACGTCATGCCCTTCGTCTGCAATAAGCGCTCTGTAGAGAGGAAAAGTTGCCGGCGTCAATCGTACAACATCTCCTTTGCGGGGAATACGTATCGGGCCGTAGTTATCCTTGTTGAAATCTGAAAACTGGGGAAAAATCATATAATCCCCCTCTCCAGGAGCCATACGGTTGCCGATAAACTGGGCATGTGGTGGCAGAGGTACCAGCTTTTTATTGACAGAGAGCTGCTGAGCATGAATTTCGAGTGTATCGCCGCTGATGGCTACACAACGCTTGATATAGTTCAGTGAGCGATCTTTGGGAAACTTGAACACAATAATATCCCCACGATCTACCTTTTTTACTCCCGGCAGACGAATGTCGGTAAAGGGCAACTTTGGGCCATAGACATACTTGTTGACAAAAAGAAAATCGCCCGCAAGCAGCGTACTCTCCATCGATCCAGTTGGAATACGATAAGATTCGATGATAAAGACACGAAGAATGGTGGCAAATATTGCCGCTATAACAAGAGCGTCAAACCACTCCCTCGAACGTTTTTTTTCCGGGTTCCCCTTCTGAATATTCAATGATGTTTATTTTTAATTCGTATAAAAAGTTGCAATCTTCCTCACGGCGGAAACAATTCCGGTAGCCTATTCGTCAATATTTAAAAGTGCAAGGAAAGCCTCTTGTGGAACCTCTACCCGGCCAACCTGTTTCATGCGCTTTTTACCCTCTTTCTGTTTCTCAAGAAGCTTGCGCTTTCGACTGATGTCGCCGCCATAACATTTAGCCAGAACATTTTTCCTCATGGCCGATATGGTTTCGCGTGAAATCACCTTGCTGCCGATAGCTGCCTGTATGGCAACTTCATACATCTGCTTCGGAATGATTCCTTTCAACTTCAGGCAAAGTTTCTTGCCCCAATCATAAGCCTTCGAGTGGTGAACAACTATTGAGAGTGCATCGACCGCCTCACCGTTCAGCAGTACATCGAGTTTCACAAGATCGGATTCACGGTAGCCGATATACTCGTAATCCATTGACGCATAACCTTTTGAAATGGATTTGAGCCTGTCATGAAAATCAAACACTATCTCTGCCAGCGGAAACTCAAAGTGCATGATTACCCTTGTGGTATCGAGATAATCAGTAGTCTTGTAATCGCCTCGCCGCTCCATGCCAAGCTTCATGATGTTACCTATATAGTCGGAGAGGGTAATAATCTGCATACTGACATAGGGCTCTTCAACAAGATGAATCTTTGTCGTATTGGGCATCTTGGAAGGATTATCTACTATCACAACTTCCGAGTTGGTCATGACAACACGATACTCAACGTTAGGGACTGTGGTAATGATATTAACCCCATATTCCCGCTCAAGACGCTCCTGAACAATTTCCATGTGGAGCAGACCGAGAAAACCGCATCTGAAACCAAAACCGAGAGCAACTGATGTTTCAGGAGTATAGACAAGTGATGCATCGTTCAGAGCAAGCTTTTCAAGCGATTCGCGAAGATCCTCAAATTCATTCGAGTTAATCGGATAAAGCCCACTGAACACCATTGGCTTGACCTCTTTGTAACCCGAAAGCCGCTCTTTTGCCGGAGCATCGAGAAGCGTCACCGTGTCGCCGACTTTGGCATCCTTGACATCCTTTATGGAACAGATCAGATAGCCTACATCTCCTGATTCAAGCAGATTTTTAGGCTGCCTCTTCATGCCCATGACCCCTATTTCGTCAGCAAGAAAAACCTTGTCACTGGCAAAAAATTTAACCTTGTCACCCTTTTTAAGCGATCCCTCAACAATGCGAAGATAGACCACAACTCCGCGATAGGCATCAAAGACCGAATCAAAAATCAGAGCCCTCAAAGGAAGATGGTTGTTGTCGGCAGGGGCCGGAACGCGAGCAATAATGGCCTCCATGAGCTCTGTAATCCCAAGGCCGGCTTTAGCCGATACCTGAAGGACATCCTCACGTTTAATGCCCACAAGATCCATGATCTGGCGGGCAACACCCTCCACATCCGATGAAGGCAGGTCAATTTTATTGATAACCGGAATAATTTCAAGACCGGCTTCGATAGCAAGATAGAGATTGGCAATAGTCTGAGCTTCAACGCCCTGGGTAGCATCAACGATAAGAAGGGCGCCTTCACAGGCAGCAAGCGAACGAGAGACCTCATAGCTGAAGTCAACGTGGCCAGGAGTATCGATAAGGTTTAATGTATACAGGAGACCATCTGCCGCAGTGTACTTCATCTGGACAGCATGACTCTTGATGGTAATGCCACGCTCCCGTTCCAGATCCATATCATCAAGAACCTGTGCGGAAGCCATCTGTGTGCGGTCAAGGGTATGGGTTACTTCCAGCAGGCGATCAGCCAGTGTGGATTTTCCATGATCAATATGTGCGATGATGCAGAAGTTCCTGAGACGGTTAACTTCTGTACTGGACAATGCCATAAAATAAGCGTTAAATTCTAATAAAAATTCAAGGTGAGGAATATAATCAATTAATACAATTGTGACATGGCAGAGTCGCTATACAAAGAGCTGCTGCTCCCGGTCTTGACGGAAACCCCGGAGAAATTCAACAGCTTCCATAGGTTTGCGCCCTTCAAGCTGCAGCGAAAGCACTTCAAGCCAGCCGTCAGAACATGATACATAGATTTGTCCCTTGTCCACAAAAAGCGTTCCCGGGGATACTGGAGTTATCTCACCCAAGGAAGCTCCAGGCCTGGCCCTGAATATTTTCAGGGTTTTACCATTGAAGGTGCTCCATGCAGTTGGCTTCATGGCAAGAGCCCTGACAAAATCATTAACAACCTTGACCGGCTTCGACCATGTTATGCGCGTATTGTCACGGGTAAGCTTGGGCGCTCTGGAAGCAAGCAACTCATCCTGACCCGATACCACCACCTTGTGTGAAGCAATCAGATGAAGCGTATCGGCAACAACGCGCGCACCAATCACCGACAGGCGAGAGGCAAGATCCGTGGCATTTTCAGCAGGGTCAACAGCTGTTTTTTCCTGTATGATGATATTACCGGTATCAACGCGCTGCTGGAGAAAGAATGTCGTAACACCGGTTTCGTGTTCACCATTGATAAGCGCCCAATTAATTGGAGCTGCGCCCCGATAGGCAGGCAACAGTGATGCATGCAGGTTAAAAGCGCCAAGGACAGCTTTCTCAAAAACTGCTGGCGGCAGAATACGGAATGCCGCAACAACAATGACATCAGCTCTCTCTGCAGCTACCCTGTCGGCAAACTCCTGGCTTTTGACATCATCAGTTTCATAAACCGGTATGCCAAGAGAGAGTGCGACCTGTTTAACAGGAGAGGGCTCAGGCTCGGAGTGTTTGTTCCTGCGGGGTTTATCAGATCCTGTGACGACCAGAACCAGCTCATAATCATTACCTTCTGCAGCAATAGCCTTCAACGAGGGAACAGCAAACTCAGGCGTTCCCATAAAAATAATCCGCATGGCACGCAATATTATTTAGCAATAAGTGGTTCGCGTGCAATGGGGTACGCAGCAGTCAAACTATCCGAAACCAAAGCATCAAGCTCTTTCTGTATTTTTCTCCGGTCACGTTTCTCCATCCTGTCAACAAAGAGAGTACCATTGAGGTGATCTATCTCATGCTGGAGTACCCTTGCATACATACCGGAAAAGTCACCGGTCATCTCTTCAAAATGCTCATTGCGAAATTTCAAGGTAATAGCAGCCGGACGTTCCACATCACCTCGCACACCGGGAAGACTTAAGCACCCCTCTTCCATGTCGTTGTATCCCCGGACAGCAAGAATATGGGGATTAATCACCACCATCGGCGCTGCATCAGGATAACTGGTAAGACCAGAAATATCCAGTACAAGCAGGCGAACCGAATGCCCGACCTGGGGAGCAGCAAGGCCGATACCCGAAGCATTGTGCATCGTCTCAAACATATAAGCTACAAGCTCTTCAATTCCACGGTCTATTCCTTTCAAAGGCTTGGCTTTCTTTCGAAGTATATCGTCGCTATAAATATTGATTGGTAATATCATAAATCTACTCTGTTAATGTGTCAAAAACCTGTTTCAGGCAAGTTGAGAGTCGGCAAATTACTGATCACCTGATGAGTCGCGCTTCTTTCTTTTGTAAACTTTTGCAAAAATTTTTGCCACTTCATCCAGTCTTAATAAAGTTTTTTTAACCGACTGACCGGACTTGCTCTCAAAAGTTTCCTCAACTATACCGCTCTGAACCGGGTAAATTAAAATAAAACTGTTTTTCTGGAAATATCTGTTGAGATAGAGAGGCATCTTAGCCATCTTGCTGTGATAGGAAATATGATTTTTTCTACTCATTACAACTATGAGGTTGTCGTCATTCTTTATCTCCCGCGACACTGCCTGAAAATCATCCCACTCCTTTAAAACTTTGTACTCTGCATGTGAAATGCTCATAGAATACTCACCCTTCAGGTAAGCAATAGTCTGTTTAGTGCCATAAACCACCAGTTTTGATCCTGTGTTTCTGATGATATTGATCATCTTTCGCATCCAGAGCACAAACCCTATTTCTTTTTCTGCCCCTTCAGGAATAACCACAATAGTTCGCTTGATCGTTGCAAGAGGCTGAACCGGTTTATAGATAAATGTTGTGATATTGCACCGCCCAAGAATATTCTCCGATGAACTACCAAGAAAGCTTTCAGTAATAGTGCTTTTTTGATGCATTCCTAAAATAAGGTCAGTGATTTTCTGCTCTCTGACTACACAAGCGATACCGTTAACAACATCGCTGTCATAACGAATCAATCTCTGTAACTCGTAATCGGTAGAGGATGCTGCTACTGCTGCTTTTTCAAGGAGTTTTGCTGCATGCTTTTCTGCTGCCTCATCAGCCACGGTGTTGTCAGCTACATGCAGGGCATAAATACCATTGGGGGCTTTATGTGACTTAAGGGTTACACTGAGATTGATCAGTTCATCAACCGTCGTGATGTTGTTCATGGGAATCAGTATCCTCTCTTCAGAAAACTGTTTCCCGAATTCCGGAAGCTCATCGACGGTATCAGCAAGAGCAATATTCTGGGCACCTTTCTGGCCTACAATGGTTGCAAGAGTGCAGGTTATCAGAATAAACAGGATGGTTCCATTCAAAACACTCTCATCAAGCAGTCTGACGGGATAGCCTTTTAGAGTGTACCCGGTAATAATGTTGTAACCAATCAGCACCGTTGCAAGAGCCAGTGCCGCATGAGCACTGATCAGACCAAAAATAAGCCTGCGTTGATCAAGCGAAAACTTGAAAAGTTTCTGGGTAATCCAGGCTGAAAGATATTTGGCAGCAGTAGCGGCAAGCGTTATAACCACAGTAACTTTTATGGTGTTATAATCCTTGAAAAATGCCCTGATATCGATAAGCATGCCGACACCGATTAAAAAAAACGGAATAAACAGGGCGTTGCCGACAAATTTAATTCTGTTCATGAGCGGCGATGTACGCGAAATCAGACGGTTCAGAGCAAGACCACTGAGAAATGCGCCGATAATTGCCTCGACACCTGCAGCTTCCGCAAGAAAACCACCGAAAAACACCATGGCCAATACAAAGAGATACTGCTGAACACTGTCATCAAAGCGCTTGAAAAACCAGCGGGCTATCACCGGAAAAAGCAGCAGAACAATTAAGCTGAAAAGCGTTAACCCTATAAAAAGCCTTATCCAGAACCCTGTCATCTGCTCCCCTGACGACATTCCGGTAACTATCGCCAGCACCAGCAACGCAAGGGTGTCGGTGATAATGGTACCTCCGATTGCAATCGTGACCGCTTTATCTTTGGAAATACCGAGCTTGCTGACGATTGGATAGACTATGAGGGTATGAGAGGCAAAAATACTACCGATAAGAATCGAGGAAAAAAGCGAAAAATCAAGAATGTAGAAACCAACAAGAATACCAAGAACAATTGAGATGAAAAAGGTATAAAGGCCAAACAGGATACTGTTTCTGCTGTTTTTTCGAAAATCCTCAACATCAATTTCAAGTCCGGCAAGAAACATGATATAGAGCAAACCAACTGTTCCAAACAAAATGATACTGCTGTCACGAAGCATTAAATTAAGGCCATGAGGCCCGATCACCGCTCCAGCAATAATAAGGGAAATAAGAGTCGGGATTTTCAGACGACTTAAGAGTACCGGCGCAAAAAGAATGACAAGCAGTATCAGTGAAAACTGTAAAACCGGATTTTTCAACGGCAATGATATATCAATCAGGCTCATCAACACCATTGTTTACAATCCAAAAAATTAATGGCAACACCTGCAGAAAGGCATTGATATTTTCAGCTGGAAAAATAACTTATCCGAAAAGAAATATGCATATCTTTTCAGTTGCACACAAACGCCCCGGTTAGTCGCAATCAGGTATAGATAGAGGCAAATATTTACAACAGATTTACTAAACCTGGTGTCAACACTTTTTATTTTCTTTTTTTACGGGGGGAGCTTTACCTTTCTTTCGTCAGCCGTCCAAGAGAGTGAACAAAAGAGAAGTGCCTGATTGTTGTTGTTCATGGTGGTGGTTGGATTGGGTAGGTGTTTATTAACGTTTGAAACTATTTCTTTTGAAAGATCTGATCTATAGAAAAATTGTCGTAAAAGTTGGTACGAATGTTATTACCGGTAAAAACGGCGAGCTTGACCTTGAAATTCTTCAGCAGCTCACCGTACAGATAGCGGAACTGCAGAAGCAAGGAATCCAGATCATCCTTGTCTCTTCGGGTGCCGTCGGTGCAGGACGTTCGGTGGTTAAACTCTCAGGCACCATCTCGCCGGTTGCAGCCCGTCAGGTACTTGCCTCAACGGGTCAGATCATGCTGATCAGCACCTATAATGAGCTGTTCAGTAAGCACGGACTGGTTACCGCGCAGATCCTTGTCACCAAGAGCGATTTCAGCGACCGTCTGCACTACCTCAACATGCAGACCTGCTTCAGCTCCCTTCTGCAGCAGAATATCATTCCTGTTGTCAATGAAAACGATGCCGTTTCAGTGACCGAACTTATGTTTACCGACAATGACGAGCTCTCCGGACTCATTGCGTCAATGATGGACGTTGATGGCTATATCATTCTTTCACATGTTGATGGCCTCTTCGACATGAAAACAGGGGAGGGCACCATCATCCCGATCATTGACCCCTCGACCAAACATTTCCACCAGTATATCCATCCAGGAAAATCCGAATTCGGACGAGGAGGAATGCTCACCAAGTGCCATATCGCTCAGAAGCTTTCGCGTCTCGGCATTACCGTACATATCGCCAACGGACGCACCCCCGGTATTCTGCTCTCGATTCTTGAGGGAGAACCAAACGGGACAAAATTTTTGCCGCAAAAAGCAACACACGGCCCAAAACGCTGGATTGCCAACAGCGAAGGGATGGAAAAAGGAGCAGTCACCGTCAACATGGGCGCTGAAATGGCGCTGGTTGCCGGAAAGCGCGCCAACAGCCTGCTGCCGGTCGGTATCGAGTCGATTGAAGGACGCTTCCTGAAAGGCGACATTATCAAGGTATGCGCCACAGATGGCACCGTTATTGGCTACGGTATGGCACAATACGGCTCAGAAAAAACAATGGCCATCATGGGGCTGAAGGATCAGAAACCCCTGATTCATTACGATTACCTCTATATAACCTCCTGAACTCCGTCCGACATGAAGGAAACGATAACAAAACAGCTCCGCACCGTCCAGCAGGCAAGCAGGGAGATTATCACCCTCACTGATGAGACAATCAACCACCTGCTGCTCGCCCTGGCCGACAGCATACCCGTTCATTATGATGCCATTCTGCAAGCCAACCAGAAGGATATCGAACGGATGGATCCGGCAGACCCGATGGTTGACCGACTGCTGCTCAACACTTCGCGCCTTGATGCCATTGCCGCCGACATCCGCAATGTCGCATCACTCTCCTCTCCGCTCAATGCAGTGCTTGAAGCGCGAGTGCTGCCGAACGGCCTCAACCTGAAAAAGGTGACGGTTCCTATAGGAGTGATTGGCATCATTTACGAAGCACGGCCAAATGTCACCTTCGACGTCTTTGCCCTCTGCCTGAAATCAGGTAACGCCACTGTGCTGAAGGGCGGAAGCGACGCCATGTATTCAAATATTGCCATTGTCGAACTCATCCACTCCGTCCTGAAGGAGCACGGTATCAACCCTGACACCATCTACCTGCTTCCCGCAGAACGGGAGGCTGCAGCTGTCATGCTCAACGCGGTCGGCTACATCGACATGATCATACCGAGAGGTAGCCAGAAGCTGATCGACTTTGTCCGCGACAATGCCAAGGTTCCGGTCATCGAAACCGGTGCAGGCATTGTGCACACCTATTTCGATAAAAGTGGCGATCTCGATCTTGGTCAAAAGATCGTTTTCAATGCCAAAACCCGACGTCCAAGTGTCTGCAATGCGCTCGATACTCTGGTGATTCACCAGAGCCGTCTTGATGACCTTGCAGAGCTGGTGAAACCACTGCAGCAAAAAGAGGTAGTACTCTTTGCGGATGAAGCTGCTTACACAAAACTGGAAGCTTCTTACCCAACAGCGCTGCTGCATCGGGCTGAACCGGAACATTTCGGTACAGAGTTCCTCTCTCTGAAAATGTCGGTAAAAACCGTTTCTTCCCTTGAAGAGGCACTTGAACATATAGCACACTACAGCTCCCGACACAGTGAGGCAATTATAGCGGACGACCCTGCGGCAAAAGAGCTATTTTTAAAGCGAGTTGATGCTGCTGTTGTCTATGCAAACACCTCAACGGCATTCACCGATGGTGCCCAGTTCGGACTTGGAGCAGAGATAGGCATCAGCACTCAGAAACTCCATGCGAGAGGTCCGATGGCCCTGAAAGAGTTGACTACTTATAAGTGGATTATCGAGGGAACCGGCCAAACCAGACCATAGTGAAGATGCTCGAAGCAAAAAACATCAGTAAATCCTATACCCTTCCGGGCCAGCAAAGCATAGCAATACTGCGCGGAATTAATCTCACGCTCGGCGAGGGCGAAATGGTAACGGTCATCGGAGCTTCAGGCAGCGGGAAGACTACACTTCTGAACATGCTCGGTACCCTCGATACACCAGACGGAGGAGAAATCCTGTTTGATGGAGAGCTCCTCTTCATGAATAAAAAATACACTCTCTCCCAAAAGGCACTGGCTAAGTTCCGGAACCGGAAAATTGGTTTTGTTTTCCAGTTCCACCACCTGCTCTCTGACTTTACCGCCATTGAAAATGTGGCAATGCCTGAGTTCATCGCTACGGGAAAGCTCCAGCCAGCAAAAAATCATGCCGGGGAACTCCTTGCCAGTCTCGGACTCAGTGAGCGTTTTGAACACCTTCCCTCCGAGCTCTCCGGCGGCGAACAGCAGCGGGTCGCCATTGCCCGTGCCTTGATGAATAACCCAAAGCTGGTTCTTGCTGATGAACCGAGCGGCAACCTCGACAGCAACAACAGCCGCATCCTCTATGAGCTCATGGCCCGCCTGAGCAAGGAACGACTTACCTCTTTTATCATTGTAACGCATAATGAGGAGTATGCCGCGCTCGCTGATCGATGTATGCGCATGCAGGATGGGCTGTTGCATTCGTGCGATGAGGGAAAATAAGATTAACCATTTAAAATTGGCCACATTATACAACAGCTGTAACCATGCTTGAAAAAACAAAACTGATCGCCCCGGGAACTTACAGCAATAACGGGCGACAAACCTCTTCTCATCGCCGCTTCATTGAGGTTAACGGATTCAATGTTCATTACCGGATGGCTGGCAGCGGTAATCCACTCGTTGTACTGTTGCACGGGAGTTTTCTGAGTCTCCGGTCATGGCGGCTCGTGTTTGATGAGCTGGCAAAAACAACTACAGTTCTGGCGTTCGACCGCCCAGCTTTTGGTTTTACCTCACGCCCTTTACCTTCAAAGGCCACTGGTGTCAGTTACACGCCTGAAGCCCAGAGCGACCTGGTTATTGCACTGATAAAAAAACTTGGTTTCAGCAAAGCTGTGCTGGTTGGAAATTCAACGGGGGGCACCCTTGCGCTTCTGACTGCCCTGCGCTACCCGCAGCATGTGGAAGGTCTGGTGCTTGCCGGTGCCATGATTTACAGCGGCTATGCCACAAGCGAAGTTCCTGCGTTTATGAAGCCTGTCATGAAATCTATGACCCCGCTCTTTTCCCGTTTAATGAAGTTCCTCATCACCAGACTCTATGACCGCAATATTCGCGGCTTCTGGTACAAACAAGAACGCCTTGACGATGATGTTCTTACCGCGTTTCGAAAGGACCTGATGACTGGTGACTGGTCAAGAGCATTCTGGGAGCTTTTTCTTGAAACCCATCATCTCCACCTGGAGAGACAGATGAAAACCATGTCGCTGCCATCACTCGTCATTACCGGTAAACACGATCTTACGGTCAAAACAGAGGAGAGTATCCGGCTTGCCCATGAGCTTCCCTGCGCGGAACTTGTTATCATTCCCGATTGCGGGCACCTTCCACACGAAGAACAGCCAGAGCTCTTTATCGATGCTGTAAGGGGTTTTATTACATCCAATAGAATTTCACGTTCAAACAGATGAAAAACATTGCTCTCTTTATTGCCGGTTTTATACTGGGCCTATCTGTGGCGCAACCCGTGCAAGCTTCAGATTTCAAGAAACCGCTTCATTTTGCTCCAGGGAAAAACAGTGCGATTGTAAGCGCTGCTGTTGTGAGAGGGGACAGGGATATCTACCTCATCAAGGCTCATGCAAAGCAGGTTATGACCATCAATATTTCAACGCTTGAAGAGAATGCCGTATTCTCTCTCTTTGAACCAAAGGCAAAAAATGCAGTTCGAGGCACCGAGGAGGGCAAAGATATCACAACGTGGAGTGGCTCTCTCTCAAAAACAGGTCTCTATCGAATCATAGTCGGTGGTACAAGAGGGAATGCAAGTTATAAACTTCAGGTTACTGTGAAGTGAAGGAGGATGAGCAGGTGACATCGGCATAATCCTGATATGCACCCTGCTCTCCTTTTGAAAAGTTTTATGCGAGCAGCACTTTACAGATTCGCTCTATATCCTCTTCCTTCAAATATGGGTGCATCGGCAGGGCAAATATTCTGCGGCTGAGATCCTCTGAAACGGGGAAATCGCCAATTTTATACCCAAGAGAAGAATAGGCTTTCTGGAGATGGAGTGGAATTTTGTAATAGATCATTGACGGAATACCCTCTTTCTGCAGTGCCAGCATGAGTTGCTCACGTTCTTCCTGCGAAGCGGCAACTACGGAGTATTGTGCCCATGCCGAAGTATAGGGTTCTGGAACCTTGGGCACCACCACTCTGTTGTGAAGCTTTTTACTGTAAAAATCAGCGATACGTTGACGCACTGCAAGCTCTTCGTCAAAAATGGTGAGCTTTTCAAGAAGAACAGCTGCCTGGATTGAGTCAAGTCTCCCGTTTATGCCGATACGGTCATTGCTGTACTTGTCGACGCCGCTCCCATGAACTCTTATTGACCTCAACACCGTATCAAGCTCTGCATCGTCAGTAAATATAGCACCGCCATCGCCATAACAGCCGAGGGGTTTGGCCGGAAAAAAAGAGGTGGCTCCGACAAGGCCGAAACTTCCGGCTTTACCGCCATTGAAAGTGCCCCCGAAACTCTGGGCTGCATCCTCAAGAATCCATACTCGGTATGCATCAGCAACTGCCTGGATACGTTTGTAGTCAGCTGGCTGGCCGAAAAGATCGACAGGAATAATAGCTTTGGGTTTCAATCCCCTTGACACGGCCTCTTCAATAGCTCGTCCAATAAGGTCGGGATTGATGTTGAAGGTATCTGCTGAGACATCAACAAAGAGAGGGGTAGCTCCGGCAAGGCTTATAACTTCAGCAGTGGCAACAAAGGTAAAGGGGGTTGTAATAACAGCATCCCCGGGGCCAATGCCTTTAGCAAGCAGAGGCATCAGCAGTGCGTCGGTGCCTGATGAACAGGATATACAGAAGCGGGAGCCTACATACGAGGCAAGACGTGACTCAAGTTCTGTGACTTCCGGGCCCATGATAAAATGGCCACTGTCCAGAATGCTTTCGATGCGATGAAGAAGTGGTGTCCGAATCCGGTCTTTCTGCGAAAGCAGGTCGATAAATTGCATAACTCTATTGGTTGAAATCTATTAAAACTGAATTGCAAAATACAGATTCATTTTATTTCTTTTGCAATACAGCACGGTTCTTTATCGAAATGAGGATAACCTGAACGAAGAGTGTCAGAGTTGCGCTCTACGCAATTTTTTTGTATATATGCGCTCATCACAACTTTGTATATTAAAGTAATTCGAAAGACAATCTCTGTCCAGATGAGTTCCCTCTACTTTCTCGGTATCGGTGGTACAGCAATGGCATCGGTGGCCGTTGCACTTTCACATGCTGGTCACGCCATTTCCGGCTCTGATACGCAGCTCTACCCTCCAATGAGCAGCTACCTCGATGACCATAATATCCGTTACTTCAATGGCTTTTCAGCGGAAAACCTGCTCCATGCATCACCGGACGCAGTGGTTGTCGGCAATGCAATCAGCCGGGGAAATCCGGAACTTGAATATGCTCTCAATCATCATATTGAGCTTGTCTCCATGCCTGAGCTGGTTCGGCAGCATCTGATCGATAAAAACACCTCGTTAGTAGTGACCGGCACACATGGAAAAACAACCACTACCTCGCTCCTGGCCTGGCTGCTTGAATATGGGGGACTCAAGCCTGGATTTCTGGTAGGTGGTATCCCGGAAAATTTCTCCATCGGGTGCAGGGCATCAGGGCGCAGTGAAGAGGGGTTTTTTGTTTCGGAAGGTGATGAATACGACACGGCATTTTTTGACAAGCGCAGCAAGTTCATGCTCTACCGCCCTGACATCGCTATTATTAATAATATTGAATTTGATCACGCTGATATTTTTAACTCGCTTGAGGATATCAAGCGCAGTTTCAGGTTGTTTGTCAATCTTATTCCTGAAAACGGATCTCTTTTTGTAAATGGAGATGATCCAATTGCCACTGAAATTGCCTCAAGGGCTTTCTGCAAGGTTGAACGATTCGGGCTGACAACAGAATCGGAATGGCGCGCCAGCAACATAGTAATAGAGAGTGGGCACTCATCATTTGACATCTCCTACAACGGCACGACCCTCGGAAATATCAGCGTTCCGCTTTTTGGCAACTACAATATCATGAATGCAGTGGCGGCAGTAGCTGCAGCAACCCGTACCGGTCTTCCTTTTGAGTCGATAAAACAGGGTATGGCTCTTTTCCAGCGTCCGAAACGTCGAATGGAAATTGTCGGTACCTTCCCCGGAAATATAACCCTTATCGAGGATTTTGCCCATCATCCTACGGCTGTCAGGGTAACACTTGAAGCTATCGCACAGCGCTATGCCGGACGGAGAGTTGTAACCTGCTTTGAGCCGCGCTCCAACACAACCACTCGAAACATCTTTCAGCAGGAACTCTCGGAATGTTTCGGGTCTGCGGCCGTTGTCGTCATAGGCAAGGTTCATCGTCCTGATCGATATCCGCCTGAAGAGTCTCTCAATACCTCACTCTTAAAGAAAACCCTTCAAAAAAAGGGAAAAACGGTCTTTCTTGCTGGCCAAAACCCAGGCAGTTATCCCGATGATATGGTTACATTTTTGCAAGGTCAAGTGATTGAAGGGGATGTTGTTGTCATTCTGAGCAATGGCAGCTTCAGCAACCTGAAAAACCTTTTATCTGAAAGTTTTCAAAAAAATTCCTGAATATTTCAATTTTCATAGTATATCTTGAAGAACATTTTTCTTTTATAAAAGAGATTTTTTTTACACAATCAACACGAACACTAATTTCAATACTACACCAGGACGACATTATGGCAAAAGTAAAAGTCGGCATTAACGGATTTGGTCGCATCGGCCGTCTGGTTTTTCGCCAGGCACTGAACAACCCGAATTATGAAATTGTTGCAATCAACGATCTCTGTGATCCTAAAACCCTCGCACACCTTCTCAAGTACGATTCCACCCACAAAAAATTCAATGGTGAAGTGAGTGTCGATGGCAGTAATCTTGTTGTCAACGGCAAGGTTATTACCATTTTAGCTCAGCGTGACCCAGCATCACTTCCCTGGAAAGAGCTTGGATGCGATCTGGTTGTTGAGTCTACAGGATTGTTCACATCAAGAGAAGCTGCATCCAAGCATATTACTGCTGGTGCAAAAAAAGTTATTATTTCAGCTCCTGCTAAAGACAAAATTGACGCTACCATCGTGCTCGGTGTCAATGGCGACTCAATCACCGGCAAGGAAGAGATCATTTCAAACGCAAGCTGCACAACCAACTGCCTTGCTCCAATGGTCAAGGTACTTCAGGACAGTTTTGGTATTGAAAAGGGATTCATGACCACCGTTCATGCCTACACAAACGACCAGAACATCCTTGACCTTCCGCACTCTGACCTTCGCCGTTGCCGTTCAGCAGCATTGTCAATCATCCCAACCAGCACCGGTGCAGCAAAAGCAATCGGCGAGGTTATTCCTGAACTGATTGGCCGTCTTGACGGTTTCGCCATGAGAGTACCAGTACCAGACGGTTCCGTTACTGACGTTACGGCTATTCTTAACCGCCCGGCAACAAAAGCTGAAATCAATGCTGCAATTAAAACCGCAGCTGAAGGCCCAATGAAGGGATTCCTCGAATACTGTGAAGATCCTATCGTTTCACAGGACATCGTCGGTAACCCGCACTCCTGTATTTTTGATTCACTTCTGACCATGAGCTCAGGCAACATGGTTAAGGTTGTTGGCTGGTATGACAACGAGCTTGGATACTCAACAAGAGTAACCGATCTTCTTGATATCTACTCGAAGTTTGTATAAGAGTTACTCTTCGAAAAGGTAATTACAAAAAAAAGGCGCTCTAACAGAGTGCCTTTTTTTTGACTTTCCAGTGATGCAGAGAGTATATTTTCAAGTTTTTTACCTTAACTTGCTTTGTTTGCTTCTATAACTCCAGTCCGCCGTTTCACTGCAACAACCCTTTTCTTATGACACAGACAGCAACCAATCCCATGAAAGCCATTATCCTGTTCGACAGCAAAACTGCTGGTGGATCTACCGAAAAACTCATCGATTCAATTGGCCTGGAACTTGCAAAAACAGGAGCTTATGTTGAAAAAGCCAAGTGCAAAACCACCGGAGATTACAGCTTTATCAAGGATTTTGATGTTGTAATCATGGGTGCCCCTATTTACTATCTTCTTGTCTCATCACAGCTTATAGGAGCATTGATACAGAGCAACCTTAAACACAACCTGAACGGCAAAAAGGTTGCGCTTTTTCTCACCTGCGGAAGTCCTGAGCTGATGGCAAACCTGCTCTATCTTCCACAGCTGAAACTTAACCTGGTTGGAAACACCATCCTTGTTGAAAAAATTTTTGCACCAGACCAGCTGTCAGATCAGGCAGTCATAGAAAAATATGTCCACGAACTGAACACAGCCTACAATACACAATAATAATTATTTCCGCTTTGTATGGACTAACGAGACAGAGAGTGCTCATTGGAATATCATTATATCCTTATATTTTTATGGATTAACACACCATAAAGGGAGATTTTTTGCTTTCTATGAGAAAGTCAACAAAAATTATCAGCCAGGAATGATTTGAATAACAACATTTCTTTTTAAAAAATAAGTTATATTCCACGGCCTTCTTAATAACCTTGTTATCCAGTACTTACTTTCAACGTGTTTGTAGGCGTTTACAGTACATTAAGTATGACAAGCTAATTTTTTACTATAACCATCAGATAATGGCAAGGGAGCTATTTTACATATGGGTTATTCACAAAAATCAATAGAATTACATCTCAAAACGCGTGGTAAAATCGAAATCCGGTCTAAAGTTAGCGTAAAAACTAAAGAGGACTTGTCTTTGGCTTATACCCCTGGCGTTGCGGCCGTTTGCACAGCAATTGGCCTTGACAAGGAAAAATCTTATACCTTAACCAATCGCGCCAATCAGGTTGCGGTTGTTTCTGACGGAACTGCCATTCTTGGTCTTGGTGACCTTGGACCTGAAGCAGCAATGCCGGTAATGGAGGGTAAGGCAATCATTTTTAAAGAGTTCGCTGATATTGACGCGATACCGCTCTGCATAAATTCTACAGATGTTGAGGATATCATTAAGTTCTGCAAGCTTATCGAACCAAGCTTTGCGGGCATAAACCTTGAAGACATTTCAGCACCAAGATGCTTTGAAATTTTTGAGCGTCTCGAAAATGAGTTGTCAATTCCAGTTTTTCATGACGATCAGGATGGAACAGCCATTGTTACTCTGTCGGCTATCATCAATGCATGTCGTGTAACCGGACGGAATATTTCCGATTTGCATGTCGTTATCAATGGCGCCGGGGCTGCTGGTATTGCCATTGCAAGGCTATTGCTTATTGCAAAGGCTAAAGAGATTGTGCTCGTTGATACCCAGGGAGCTATTTATGCAGGACGCCCAGGAATGAATTCAACGAAACAACAGATTGCTGAAATCACCAATAAAGCAAAACATGCTGGCGATTTAGCAAGCACATTAGTCGGGGCAGATGTTTTTGTCGGTGTCTCCATAGGTAACATCGTCACCAAGGAAATGGTTAAAAGCATGAATAGCTCACCATTTATCTTTGCCATGGCTAACCCGACACCGGAAATAATGCCTGATCTTGCTTACGAAGCTGGTGCCAGCATCGTCGGCACTGGTCGCTCAGATCTGCTGAATCAGGTTAATAATGCTCTTGCATTTCCTGGGTTGTTCAAGGGATTGTTTGCATCTGGTGTAAGGAAGGTTACCTCGGAAATCAAAGTGGCCGTGGCAATTGCAATTGCCCACTCCATCGAACCAACCCACGACATCCTGATGCCTTCAGTGTTTAATACCGATGTTGTACCGAAAATTGTTGCCGCTATTGCAAAAATTCAGGCAGGCGTAGACATCTCAGAGCTTGAAAATGCCATAGAAGAGGAAGATCACCTTGTAGCCAAGTCATCAAGCTGACGGTTCATCCCTCTCTTCAAATACCATTGCAAAAGGCCGGTTTTATTACCGGCCTTTTGTGTTTATAGATTTGTGTTTATCGAACAATCGAGTCAGACTCAGGTAAAAATATCCCGTGCTTTTTCAAAAAAGCCTTTGGCATTTTTATCATTATGAGCAGATGGTGAAATCCCGGAAGATTTCTTCAGCTCTTTAAGAAGCTCCTTGTCCTGGTGCGAAAGATCTTTTGGGACATAAACATTCACCTTCACATACTGGTCACCTCTGGACGACCCTCGCAGATGACCTATCCCGTGACCCGCTATGCGGAGCATGGTTTCAGGTTGCGTCGATGGAGGAATAGTTAGCTTGACTGCTCCATCGAGCGTTGGCACATCGACTTTTGTTCCGAGAACAAGGTCCGGGAAACTCACCGCAAGGGAATAAACCACATCGTCGCCATGGCGTGAAAACATTTCGTGAGCTATTTCCTCAATGATCACAAGCAAATCGCCTGCCGCTCCTCCTCTCGGGCCTGCATTACCCTGTCCACGCAAGGTCAGGTAATTTCCGTCCTCAACGCCTGATGGCACATTAACCTTGACAGTCACTTCACCCAGTTTAATCCCTTCGCCGTAACAGGAGGTACAACGATCCTTGACCATCCTGCCTTCACCACCACATGTAGGACATGCGACAATATTGACGAACTGGCCGAACATTGTTTTGGATGCCTGCCGCACCTCTCCTGTACCATGGCAGGTCTGGCAGTTTTCTGTCGCTCCCGATTTGGATCCACTGCCGTTACACTCCTTGCAGGTAACCTGTTTTTTGATCTTCAATGTCTTTTCAACGCCTTTGGCAATCTCTTCAAGGGTCAGCTTGAGACGAATTTTCAGATCAGTCCCAGGAATACCTCCAGACGCACGACCTCTTCTGCCTCCACCTCCACCAAAAACCTCTTCAAAACCAAATGGGGCCCCGCCAGCACGTGTCTTTCCACCGCTGAACATATCGTTGAATGCACTGAAAATATCGTTTAAATCCGTAGCGCCGCCGCCATACTGTCCGCCGCCACTGGAAGCGGCCGAAGAACCTACACCCGCATGACCGAACTGATCATAGCGACGTCGCTTGTCATCATTGCTGAGAACTTCGTAGGCTTCATTCACCTCCTTGAAATGCTCCTCTGCATCCTTGTTGTCCGGATTTTTATCAGGATGAAACTGCAGCGCCAGCTTCCTGTATGCCTTTTTTATCTCATCCTTGGTGGCCGTACGGCTGACACCAAGAACCTCGTAATATTCTCTCTTCATAATAGCACCAACAAATTTTCTTGTCTATGGAATTCATTGAAATAAAAAACGTACCGCACTATCTTGCCACGATGACCTTCGCATGTCTGATAACCTTGTCACCCAGCAGGTACCCGGTCTGGTACTCATCAATGATGGTATCTGATTCAACTTCCGGCTGATCGATCTGGGAAATTGCTTCATGAAAATTCACATCAAGCTTCATTCCTTTTGATTCTATCGCTGTAACCCCTTTTTGATCAAGCCACTTCTCAAGATTTTTTTTCACCAGTTCCACACCCTCAATATATAACCTGGCTTCCCCTGATGTTTCAGAATTAAGAGGGGCATGCTGTAGAACTCTTTTCACGTCATCAACAACCGGAAGAATTTCCCTGATAATGTTCTCAAGAGTCCTGGATGAGGACATCATTGCCTCACGTTCCTTCTGTTTGCGGAAGTTCTCAAAATCCGCAGCTTTTCGCAGCAGCTCATCACGATACTTGTCGGCCTGCTCTTTCTGCTTGTTCAATTCGATTTCAAGCTCAGCTATTCTCGAAACAGAGGAGGATTCTTCTTTTGCCGGCACATCCTGAACCAATTCCCACTCAGAGAAAGTACCTTCAGGAAGCGCGGAGGCCTCGGGAATATAATTATTCTCTCTCTCCTCAAAATTTTCTTTATAACTCTCTTTTCCGTCCGTTGCTTTCTTTGTCATAAATACATTTTCTGTTTAGTTAACTTCCGACAGCGTTGCAGAAAGGCTGTCAGCCATATAGTTGAGCACGCGAACAGCGTACTCGTAATCCATTCTTTTCGGTCCAAAAATTCCGATTTTTCCTACCATGTTTCCAACATAATAAGGTGTTGAAACTATGGTAAGATCTTCCGCCTGTATTTCACTATTCTCCTTGCCGATATTAATGGTAATATCCATGCCAGCCGGCCTGATGGTCTCGACGGACGATGAACCACTATGCTCGACCAGCTTTGCCATGCTGAACTTATCCTCAATCATGGTGATAAGATCACGAACCCTCTCGGGTTGCTTGAACTCAGGCTGATCAACAATGTATTCTGTGCCGGAAATGTAGAGCCGTTCAAAAATCGGCGACTCATCGAAGAGATTTCCGGCTGAACGCACAATAAGATTTTTCAGTGCGTTGTCACAACCACTGTCAGTAAGACGTCGACGGATTGTTCTGCGGATTTCAGAAAGTGTCAATCCGGAAAGCCGCTGATTGAGAACATCAACAACCTCATCAACTGTCTGGCGGGAAACTTCCATATCAAGCTCCATAACAATAGTCTTGACAAACAGAGACTGTATGGAGAGAATAACCATCATCCGCGTCGAACTCAACAGAACCATGTCGAGCTTCTCAAAAATTGCGTTAGACAGCGTTGGCGACAAAACAACACTCAACTGTCTTGAAATGGTACCAAGAACTTTTGCCGCTGAAAGAAGCACATCTGATGAGGTACCCTTACGGTCTATACTGATTTGACCAACATTCGCCTCTATCCTTTTTTTCTCTTTCTCATCAAGACACTGGAAGGTCATAATCAGATCGACATAATAACGATACCCCTTGTCTGTCGGAATTCTTCCGGCTGATGTGTGCGGCTGACTGATATAGCCTTCATCTTCAAGTACGGCCATGACATTTCTGATCGTGGCATCAGAAAAACCAAGATTATAATTTTTTGCTATATACCTTGACCCCACCGGAGCAGCCGTCACGACATAGGACTGGATAATAATACCCAGCACATGCCGCTCTCTCAAGGTCAGATCACGAGAATCCATCCACGTATACCATTGTGATTAGAAGCAATAACAGTGCAAAACAAACAGGTGAATTTAAACAAACTAATCTGTTCTGCACCTGTGTAATGTTAATTATACCAAGAGCTTTATAATAAAAAACAATTCCGAAAGCAAGTTAATTTCCTGTTGGAAAAATTCCCGAAATAATCCTGTCAAAACCGGAATAATCCTTTAATACCGTTATCCCGGTAAACCCTTGAAAAGTCATAAGATTCGAGACCGCTTCCGCCGCATCTGCATGCAGTTCAAAACAGAGCTTTCCTCCCGGAACAAGAAGCTGTTTTGCCTGTACCGCAATCACACTGTAACACTCCATCCCTTGTGGTGTTGTCAATGCAATTTTAGGTTCATAGTGCTTAACCTCTTTTTGAAGACCTTCCCATTCAGCCTCCGGTATATAGGGTGGATTCGAGACAACAAGATCGTAAGGAGAGTCTGGCAGTGAAGCGGCAAACAACTCGCTGAACATATCGCCAGCAATAAACTCTACCCTGGATTCCACCCCAATGTTTGCTGCGTTCAGGCGGGCAATATCAAGAGCATCAAGAGAGCAATCAATAGCGACAGCTTTGAGTGAAGGACAAAGCTTTGCCATAGTAATGGCAATGCACCCGCTTCCTGTACCAATATCCAGAATCTTTGCCTCCCGCGAACCACCGCGACCTGTCATGCCAAGAGATTCAAGGGCGTGATCAACAAGGAGTTCTGTTTCCGGGCGGGGTATAAGTACCCGCTCATCAACAGTAAACTTCAGCCCGTAAAAGAACTGTTCACCAATAATATACTGAACTGGACGACCTTCAAGCCGCTGGCGGCAAAGCACTCTGAACCGATCAAGTTCATCCTGATAGACAGGTCTGTTGTGATGAAGATAGAGTTGAAGCCTGCTCTGACCCAAGATATGCCCCAGAAGGAGCTCCGCGCTGATTCGAGGCTCATCAACATTTTTTTCCTCAAAAAAAACCGCAGTTGTCTTAAGCAGTTCGACCACTTGCCACTCTTTCAGTTCTTGCATTTTTCTCTTTTAAATCCCAAATTCGCAGTGCAATCCTTTGAAGGATGCCATAAAAAAGCTGAACTCTACACAACAGACTCTTTAGAAAATAAATTCAGTCACGTGACTTTTCAAATAGTACATTGAATGTTCACCCTGATACCCTAAGTGCAAAAACCCGGGCAAACAGACCATAGATTCAAGATCAACGTCACGATGAAAAAAGCTCTTCTCATTTTTTCCCTGCTTCTCTCCGCAGCTTCCGGAAATCCTGTTGTCGCAGCCCAGAAATTTAACGGCATTATGGAGATGATACTGAAAATGCCGAACGGTACCGCTGAAATCACCTACTACTTCGGCAACAAAACACAGCGCATGGATATGACCATGCAGATGGATAAAATACCCGAAAAATTAAAAACATCGGTCATCACAAAGGCCTCGCAGCCAGACCAGGCTTATGTCATTAATCATCAGGCAAAAAATTACAGTATTGTCAATCTCAAAACTGCTGCAGAAAACGCCATGCTGCTTGATTTCGACAGTAATTATAAACTTACAAGAGTTGGAAAGCAAACCATAAAAGGCTACACTTGCAACCGGATTGGCCTGACGAGCAGCACCGAAAAACTTGAACTCTGGGTCACGCGTGATCTTGGCGATTTCTCAACATTTAGAATCCTTCAGTCGCAAAATCCCCGTCTGTCAAATACTTCACTGGCAAAAACACTCAGCAACGCGGGCATTGAGGGATTCCCTGTCAAGATCGTGCAATATAATGATAACGGCCCATACATCATGGAACTGATGCAAATCTGGCCAAAAGCACTTCCTCTGTCAGACTTCAATATTCCAGCGGGATACGTGAACGTTGCAGACAACCAGAAACCTCTGGATACCCAGCAGAAAGCTCATCTGAAAATTCTGATGGAAAAAATGAAAAAGTTCGAAAAGTAGTGTGATCCAAGCAGAAAGAAACCAAAATAAATATTCCGCCGATACCGGTCATTTTTATACAGCATCTCATCAAATAACCATCGATACACCTCTTCCTCCGTATCAGCGGAAACTTAACCCGTTAACCTGCGTTTGCTGCACATGATTGTACAGTGAATGTATAACCGGACTCTTCTCTATCATACTGTAGTAAAGATCTTCGTAACTCTCCACCATACAATCTCGTGAAAAACGCTGTTCAAACTCCTTGCGACATGTTTTTCTTGATATCCGGTCAACATGATGAATTGCCTCGATAAAGTCAAGACGTTTTTCACAAATAAAACCTGTCTTGCCATGCGTAATCACTTCCGGCGCTGAACCACATCCCGTTACAATCACCGGGGTGCCGCATGCCAGAGCCTCAATCATCACCAGCCCGAAAGGCTCAGGCCAGTCTATAGTATTCAGCAGAGCTTTCGCATTTTTCAGCAAATCTCCCTTGTGCTCTTCATCAACTTCACCGACATACTCAATCAGCGGATGATCAAGCAGTGGCCTGATTTTTTTCTCAAAAAAAATTTTGTCAGCCGGATCGATTTTAGCAGCAATTTTCAGTGGTATATGGCATGCACGTGCAAGCATGATTGCCTCTTGAGGCTTTTTCTCTTCTGAAAAGCGTCCAAGGTAGAGAAAATAATCTCCAGGCTTACCGTTAAATTCAAAGCAAGATGGAGGATAACCGTGATAAACGGTTTTTACCCAGTTAATTTCCTTTACAGGGTGCCTCTGTGAATCACTGATGGAGACATAGGACATATCAGGATATGATCTCAGCATTGCCGGGCTATCGCCAAGATCAAGCCTGCCATGCATCGTCAGAACAGTTGGCACCTGTGTCTTATAGGCATAAGGCAAAGTCATATACTCGAGATGCGAATGAATAATATCAAACTCATTGGCCATTTTCTCATAGACCTGAGCCAACATCATCATAGTAACCATTATTGGCGAATGAGCCTTTCTGCCAAGACGAAGGCTCTCTCTGATAGGGGCAACAAGCCGGGCGCTTGTTATGGAATCACCCGACGCAAACAAGGTAACATCGTGCCCCTTCTCTACCAGTCCTTCAGTCAAATGGTAGACTACCCTCTCTGTTCCACCATATTTTTTTGGTGGTACACGTTCCACTAACGGTGCAATCTGAGCAATGCGTAGCTTTTTCATGAGTATACCCCTCCTTTTACAATAGCCAGGATTTTAAACAGGCACTATATGCCAGTGCTTTCCGCCCAGAGGATAACCATACTCTTATGGTATCAAGTGGCTTTCCGATTATTCTTGATATAGCCCGGTGTTTAAGTCCCGAAATCGCAGATAACAGTACTGATAACCTTATATCGGCGTCCTGCTTGAGCAACAGTGCCTTATCTTCGGCTTCCATCGAACATGACGGCTTTTCTGGCAAACTGAGTGTGCAGTCATGATCAAGAGTATCTAAATAACAGGCTCTGAATGTTTTAAATACCTCTGTTTCCGAACTCTCAATGCCAACATTTAAATAGGTTCTATTAACAAGTTCAGTGGCTTCACTTTCAGAGCCAGTCAGCCAATAGGCAACACTGTATATATGATCCATTATATCCAGCGGTGTTTTTTTTGCAGTAACCATTGATTTTCCTCTGATATGGTTAACATCTGGAGAGATGCAATCAGATTGATCTGATTCCCTTTTGAAGCCTGAACTGTAAACGCTCAAATGAACGACCCCAAGCAAAATACGGCGAACCAATAAACATAAAAACATATATAATCAACAAAATTATTTCCAATATTCCGTATATATAATGTACTTTTTTTAATAAACACATACTTTTGTACATATTTTAACTATGCTATAGCAGCAGAAGCATGGTTGTCATCAATGATAACATTTACCGCAAACGGAAAGAATGACCAGCAGATGCCAGAGTTAAATCCTGGCTTTTTTGTATGTTGAGGGTTAAGTGCTATCACCTTTAATAAAAGAGCTCACCTTATCTTATTTTATAACAATTACTTACAGAAAACGTGGCAGATAAAATAACTTCACGGGAAGAGGACTACTCCCAATGGTACATTGACCTTGTACGTTCTGCAAAACTGGCCGATTATGCTGATGTACGTGGCTGCATGGTTATACGCCCAAATGGTTATGCCATATGGGAAAAAATGCAGGCAGCACTTGACCGGATGTTCAAGGAAACAGGCCACGTCAACGCCTACTTCCCGCTCTTTATTCCCGAAAGCTTTATTGCAAAAGAGGCTGAACATATTGAGGGGTTTGCCCCTGAATGTGCTGTTGTCACGCACGGCGGTGGGGAAGAACTTGCTGAAAAACTCTATGTCCGCCCAACTTCAGAAACCATCATCTGGTCATCCTATAAAAAGTGGATCCAGTCATACCGCGACCTGCCGATTCTTATCAACCAGTGGGCAAATGTTGTGAGATGGGAGATGCGAACCCGCCTTTTCTTAAGAACTACCGAGTTTCTCTGGCAGGAAGGCCATACCGCTCATGAAACACCTGAAGAGTCACAGGAAGAGGTGTTGCGCATGATTAACGTCTACAAAATATTTGCCGAAGAGTATATGGCTATGCCTGTTATTATGGGCAGGAAAACAGAGAGCGAAAAATTTGCCGGGGCTGTGGAAACCTACTGCATTGAAGCGATGATGCAGGATACCAAAGCACTCCAGTCTGGAACTTCCCATAATCTCGGACAGAACTTTGCCAAAGCATTTGACTGCCAGTTCCAGACCAAAGAGGGAAAACTTGACTATGTGTGGGCAACAAGCTGGGGTGTTTCAACAAGGCTGATCGGCGCTTTGATCATGGCCCATTCGGATGATCGCGGTCTGGTACTCCCTCCCAAGCTTGCCTCTCGTCAGGTAGTCATTATCCCGATTCTCCGAGGAGACAAAAAGGCTGTCATTGCAAAAGCCAATGCGATTGCCGACTCATTGAAAGAAAGTGGCATTCCGGCATTTGTTGACAGCAGCGAACAGAACTCACCCGGATGGAAGTTTGCCGAATATGAGCTGCAGGGCATTCCTGTACGTATCGAACTGGGGCCAAGGGATATCGAAAACAACATTTGCATTGCTGCACGTCGCGATACACTTGAGAAAACCGAAGTGACGCTTGATGAAACCCTGCCCGTAACTATCCAGGAAATCCTGAACGCCATTCAGCAGAACATGTTCGACAAGGCACTGCAGTTCCGTAATGATAACACCTTTGAAGTCAAGAGTTATGAGGAGTTCAAGGCGGCTGTTGAAAAGGGATTTGTCATAGCCCACTGGGATGGCACTGGGGAAACGGAAGCAAAAATAAAAGAAGAAACCAAAGCCACAATACGGGTTCAGCCAGAAGAAGCCGACTATATCGCCCAATACAGGATTGACGAACCTGGAACCTGTATCTATTCAGGTAAACCAGCCCTGCGGAAAGTTGTTTTTGCCAAAGCATATTAAGAAGTTGATCCGCCATATCCCCCTCTCTGCATGAAAGAGAGGGGAGATACGGAGAAAACAACTATCCGAAAAAACAAAGATCAGTTTTCCTTGAAGAACTCCTTCAGTCCTTCATCAGTTGGTTTCATGGTCTTGTCACCCTTGTTCCAGTTTGCAGGGCACACCTCACCGTATTGCTCCGTAAACTGAAGGGCATCAACAAGCCGAAGTACCTCGTCCACATTGCGACCCAGCGGAAGATCATTGACAACCTGGTGGCGAACAACTCCCTCTTTATCAATAAGAAACAAACCCCTCAATGCAATTCCCGCACCCTCGAGCAGAACATCATAGTCCGCTGAAACCGTCTTGTTAATATCAGAAAGAAGTGTATAGGTTACACCTTCAATTCCGCCACGGTTTCTCGGAGTGGTAAGCCAGGCAAAATGAGAAAACTTGGAATCCACCGAACAACCAAGCAGCTCCACATCCCTTTTGCTGAACTCCGCAAGCTTGTCCTGAAAAGCGTGCAGTTCTGTAGGACAGACAAAGGTAAAGTCAAGAGGATAAAAAAAGAGCACAACATACTTTCCCTTGAAATCTGAAAGCTTTACTGAGTCAACAAACTGCGACCCATTAACAACAGCAGCTACATCAAAATCCGGCGCTTTGCGGCCAACTAAAACACTCATGGTATTCTCCTTAAAATAAAATCAGATTGAAAAAAGAGGAAATGTAAGACTAAATTTATCCAATATAAGGAAAATTTCGTTGGCTCAAAATAAATCCAGATCAAATATCCTAAATCAAGACACTCTTGACAATGGAGTAGTACTTCTTGCGTTCATCCATGCCGTTATAACCACCATTGATTGTGATGCTGATGAACTCCACCGGTGAGACATTGATGATGTTTCCTCTGTATTTTTTCTTCATGGTATCGCCATCGGCATGATTAGCCACATCATTCAAACCACGGGTTTTCCAGTACTCGCATGCACTCCATACCGCATATTCCGGTTGCTCAAGAAGTTCCGGCGAATTGATAAAGAGATCCCTGCGCCCTTTTTTTATACCCAATTGCAGGTAGTTTGCTCGTCCTGTAGTCTGAAAAATTCCGCGACCTTTAAACTTGACTCCATCGCCAGGCTTTGTGTTTCCCAAGTCAATTCTTCCTTCATATTCTTTGCCTGAAGCGTACTCGCGCAACGTTTTGAAGTGATCAGTTTCATGACAGGCCTGAGCAAGAAAATGACAGTACTCATGAGCAGTGTCAATGTCGTAGAGCGGACAACTCTTGTTTATCCATTCAGCAAGGCCCGGCATCAGGGGTGTCGCTTTACCTGCAATGGCAGTGAGGTGTTGGGAGGTAATGATGTATGGAGTCATAATGCGCTACATAGAAAAGGGTTGAAGGAGTCCTAAATATATTAGGGTATCACTGCACCGTACGTTATTAAAAGCCGTTCGCAGAAGCATTTCCCGTCAATGCATGGGCTGACGAACAATGGTTTTCCATTTCGATGGAGCAGCTTTTCGAATATCACTCAAATAAATTTCATGATGCTTTCCTCTCCGATGGCCCATGGTATCAATGAACTGATGAACATGTGCGATAGTTGGTCCCTCTTCAGAAAACGGGCCAATGTGCATAGTCTGTGCACACTTCCCTTCCGAAAGAGATTCAAACCGCACCATGGAAAGAGCCGATGGGTTTTTCTTTGCTTTCACCTCAGCAATAGCAACCTCAATAATTTCCAGAGTAACAAAAGATGGCTGCATAATCATAACTGTCCATTTCCAGTTGGACTTGTCTTCAGGCGAGAACTTCGTCATATCGTCAGCCCACCATAGCCCCTCCAAAGGCATGACTCCATAGTCAATTGCCATAGGCCCCCTTTTGATCATGAACTTCACGGTGTAGGAAACAGTAAACAATACCCCAATTGCATCGGAGAATGCCTGCGAACTATTTGGATCGCCCTCCCCATCCACCATAAGAAAATTCATAGGCGGCACATCCACCACAACAACCTCTTTTGCTGAAGGTTGATAAAGCGGTTTCAACTCCTTCTTAAGATCAATTACCTCCATTGTAATGCTCCACAAAAATCCAAACCTCTTGTGTTTTTGCCTGAAATTAAATTACAATAAATGTACGGATAATTACAAGAATAAACAGAACAATGAAGCATTCACGGCAACATATAGCCTGCCACCCGACAAAGCAAGCTATTTTTTTCTCAACAAGGTTATAGCTCCCCCCATCCCGCTATTACCTTGCCGAACTCTTCCTGAAATGCCGGTCGGCGGATATTGTCACCCTTAATCTTACCCGCAAAAAATTTCCATCTGGATTCATCCTTAATGACATCTACCAGCATACGGCGAACTTTGACCACAACTTCAGTCCTATTGGCGTACTCATTGCGAGATGCATTGCTGTTCAGATTACGTAGGCCGGAGAGGTAGTAGGTCAGAATCTGTTCGGGAAAACGCTGTTCAAGTTCTTTAGCTACCGTCAGTTCATCACCTGATTCACCGCCATTGACAGGATAGATGCGCTTGAGAAGTATGGCCAACACCTCTTCATATTCCTCTCGATGCATCCGTATCTTGAGATATCCCCTGGAGGATGGTTTATCCAGCAGCTCGACTATTTTTGGTTCAAAGGCACTCCACTCTTCGACTGAGCATATATTTTTAAACGAGTTGTATGTATCCAGAGAAAGATATTGGGTTGCTTGCTCAAACTGGAGTGCAAGATATTTCTCCCTGTTACCATCCTCAATGGCACGGTCAGAGAGAAATGATCGCAGTCCATCCATCCGGCCCTCTCCTTTCTTCATACCCTCTTCAGCAATAGCGAGAGCCTGCTCGCGGTTTCCTTCATCCCAATAGAAAGTGGCCAGATCATGGTAGTCGTCACCGTATTTCATTTGCGTGTGCCGCAGTTCCAGATATTTCGCCCGGTCACCAAGTTTTTGGTATATTTCACGCGCCTGTCTGGTCGGCCAGTTCTGATGTATACCTTCAAGCATCTGCGCTTGATTGCGCCAGTCCTCATCACTACTGCAAGTGGCTTCAGCAAGTTCATAAAGCTGATCATCAAAGCCGGCATTGCTGCTGATAATAAATGGCATCACCTCTTCAAGAAGTCCACGACGAACCTTTTCTTCCGCCGAAGAGTTCTGCAGTTTTTTTATACGCTCATCAAGCTGCTCTATAAGATCATTCTCTCTGTGATAGTCACCGCCACCGCACTCATCAAAATCCTCCAGCTCCGAATACAACTCATTCCAGAGAGCCATGATTATCTCGCCATCCGACTCACTCTTCTGCAAAGTCGAGAGAGAAAGGTGTTTATTCAGATAGTCAAAACATTCGCGACGCACATCAAGCCGATATAAACCTGCATCCCCATTACCGGCAACTTGGGGACCGCTTCCACCCTTGCTGTCAGTAGCTCAAACCCTTCTTTGCTGTTCGGAAATATCATCTGTTTACATAATGTCTTGCCAGTCGCAGTACCGCAGAAGGCATAGTGCTTCTCTTTGGCAATATCGATACCAACAATCAAGTGACTTTCTGACCCACGGATATCAGTTCTTAACTGTCGGAATGCTTGAAGTCTTTCAGTTTCTGATTGCATAACTTCCTCCTTAATTCAAAGGTTGAAAAAGGAACATCTTTCCTTATACCTCAGGATGCTATGAAATCGTGCCCATCAGAGTACAATCACTATATAACGTTGTTGAATAGCGATAAAACAAAGTGAGACCTGCAGGAGAAGAAATAATTTTGCACCTTATTCAGGTGAGCATTGTATAATGTGCACCCGTCACTTTTCTTGTTAATATTCAAGCAGCAACAATACCACTGTAAAACGGCGAAGGAACTGTTGGATAAACGCGATAGACATGCCGGAAACCATTTTCAGCTCGTCCCAGTTAAGGGAGCAGAGCAACTGGCCCAGCACGGTGTTATCCAGTTCATAATATTCTCCCTTGGGCAGCACGCCACGCAGATTGGCGTAGTCGGGCTCAATGGAATCCATCGCTGCAATAATAGCCCTGGCCCGGCTATCGCCATCTTTTAAGGAGGCCAGATAATCAAACTGTGCTTCCGGTTTCAGGTAGATTGCGCTTTTTCCTGAAAAATCCTCTTTGGAGAGAGGGCGGATCTTTCCTCCGCGAGTGGGAAGATCCGCTTCGATAGTTTCTCTGACAGCCAGAAATCGGCTATAGGCATGGCGCAGAAAGTATTCGTTACTTGCATAGTTTGAGTTAGCCCGTAAAGTATCCGCCGCGTTCCAGAGCCGTTTTTCTATTGCTTCAATATGTTCCAGTTGCGACAAAAGTAATTCCTCTGTTCATGTTCATTAATAAACCTCTCTGATATAGCATTAACCCCTTTTTCAAAAACAAAATATACGATTACCAACAAAGCACGGCAAGAAGAAGATGAGAGTTTAACCAGAATCTTTTTTTCAGAATTCAGGATACCAAGTCAGGTTCACATTTGGTTTGACCATAATACGCTTCTCCGTTTTCACGCTTTATGTTTATCTTGTTCTTTTGAGGACGATTACCATTCCATGACCAACATCATGCAATCCTACTTTGACTTTGAGAAGCACGGCACCACTTTTCGGCAGGAAACCCTGGCCGGTATAACAACGTTTTTCACACTGTCATACATCATCATTGTCAATCCGGCCATTCTTGCGGCTGCGGGTATTCCCAAAGATGCCTCGATGACGGCAACCATTCTTACCTCAATCTTTGGAACACTGCTGATGGGGGTTTATGCCAAGCGCCCTTTTGCCGTGGCCCCATATATGGGCGAAAATGCATTTATTGCTTATACGGTTGTTCACACGCTCGGCTACTCATGGCAGACAGCGATGGCGGCCATCTTTATCAGTGGCGTTCTGTTCACCTTGATCACTCTCGGTGGCCTGCGTCAATGGCTGGCAAAAGCCATTCCTGGAACGCTTAAACACAGCTTTTCAGTAGGCATCGGGCTTTTTCTCGCTTTTTTAGGGCTGAACGACATGGGGCTTATCACTCTCGGTGTTCCAGGCGCACCTGTCCAGCTGGCCAATATTGCAAAACTTCCGGTACTCCTCAGCCTCGGTGGACTTCTCATAACCGCTGTTCTTCTTATCCAGCGAGTGACAGGTGCTATCCTGGCCGGTATGGCCGTCACCACTGCGGCTTTTCTTCTGACCGGACTTATTCCGATTCCTTCAACGATGTTCAGTATGCCTCCATCGATTGAACCGATCTTTATGAAAATCAATGTTCAGGGTGCCATGACCTGGGGATTTGCTGGAGTCATTACCAGCGTACTGGTTATGGATTTTGTAGATACCATGGGTACCCTTTTTGGATTGTCGTCACGGGCCAATCTGCTTGATGAAGAGGACAACCTGCCTGAAATTGAAAAGCCAATGCTGGTCGATGCGCTTTCAACCATTGCGGCATCAATGTTCGGTACCACAACAGCAGGTGTCTATATTGAGTCCGCTGCTGGTATTGAACAAGGCGGAAAAACAGGATTTACAGCGCTTGTGGTTGCCGCCCTTTTTGCCCTTGCTCTGTTTTTTTCTCCGATTCTGACTATTGTACCACCATACGCCTGCGGCCCGGCACTGGTTGTGGTTGGCATGTTCATGATGCAATCGGTCACAAAATTTAATTTCAACGACTACAGCGAACTTCTGCCTGCATTCCTGACGATTGTGCTCATGATATTCACCTTCAATATCGGCGTTGGTATCACCGCAGGATTTATTGCCTATGTTATTTTGAAAATCTTCACTGGAAAAGCGCGTGAGGTGCGTGCCGGCATGTGGATACTTGCCTTGTTCTCGTTTACTTTCTATCTTTTTTACCCGTACCATTAAACTCCGAAAAAGGATGCTGACAGCAAAACTGCGAATAGCCCAGATCGATTGCACACTTGCCAATTTTGATGAAAACCTTGCTCATCACTGCGCACTTACCGAGCAGGCTATCAGGGATGGTGCTGATGCTATTGCATTCCCTGAACTCTCTCTTACGGGATACAATGTCCAGGATGCTGCACAGGATATCGCCATGCATATTGAAGATGCCCGACTTGCTCCACTTCGTGATCTCAGCCGGAAAATCTGCATTATCTGCGGAGGTATAGAGCTTAGCGACGACTACGGTGTCTATAACGCAGCCTTCATGTTTGAAGAGGGGATTGGTCGAAGTGTCCACCGCAAAATCTACCTGCCAACCTACGGCATGTTTGAAGAGCTGCGCTATTTTTCCGCTGGCCAGAAGATCAAGGTAATAGATTCAAAAAAGCTTGGTCGAATCGGTGTGGCAATCTGTGAGGATTTCTGGCATGTATCACTTCCCTTCATACTCGCACACCAGGGTGCAAAACTGCTCTTTGTGCTCATGTCCAGCCCTCTGCGCATGTCGCCAGGAAAGGGAAATCCAGCCATTGTAACCCAGTGGCAGACAATTGCCACCACCTATGCATTTTTATTCAGCAGTTATGTCGCATGCGTGAACCGTGTGGGCAATGAAGACAGTTTCACCTACTGGGGCAACTCATCACTTACCGGGCCTGATGGCATCCTTCTTTGCGCTGCTCCCCTGTTTAAACCGCAAACCATGGATGCACTCCTTGATTTTGCCGAGGTCAAACGCGCCCGGCTGCACTCCTCTCATTTTCTTGATGAAGATCTCCGCCTTATCGGTGCAGAACTGAACGACATCATTACACAAGGACGGCAGTTATAATTACTGAACACTAACTGGGCGCAAAAAAAGGAGACACTGAGCCTCCTTTTTAAAAATCGTAACGACTAAAACCCGATCCTCAAACCTACAAGAAAATCGCTACCCGTTACTTTATAATCACCACCTTGATTATTCATACTGATATTGCCGGTTCCAAAATAGCGGTAACGTGCATCAAGATCAATGCTTTTGCTCAGGGGAATGGCAACACCGGCTCCAAACTGATAACCAAGTGCTGAATGAGATTCTGATAGTAAGCTATTATTATTGCTATTATTTTGACCTACTTTACCAAAATTATTGATACCCACACTGGCCCATCCAATACCAGCCGAGAGATACGGGTTAACTCCACCGGCAATGAAATCATAGTACCCATTTGCCAGAAGGGATGTCACTGAGATATTACCTGTAGCATTTAAAGTTAACCCCGTATTATCTGAGAACTGCTTGGCATTATTCCGCTTATAACCAAATTCACCCTCAACCCTCCAGCTATCAAATTTCATACCCACAGCACCAAGCACATCAATGCCTGCGCTGGTTGTAAGGGTTCCTTCCTGAATTTGTGAAGCGTCTTTTGGGGTTATGTTGCTGAACAAAGATACACCAGCATCACCACTGACATAATAGCTTGAATCAGCAGCATAAGCCGGAACTGCCAGTACTCCAGCCGTCAAAACAGCTCCCAGAAAAGAAAGATGTTTTTTCATTTTTCAATATGGTTTATTGGTTATTGAAAAAAACCTAACTGTATTACAGTTAACACACGTATTAATGTAAAGAAAAAACAAATAAAAGGAAAGTAGTCACCTGTTTTTTTAAGTAGAAAATCGTATAATAAGCAGCATCTCTATGAATTAAATATACATACCAATGGAAAGCTGCTCTTCGACTGCAACAAGAAGTATCTAAGGCAGAAAACTTACAGCCCAACCCTTAAGCCCAGCAGAAAAGAGTTGTTTGATGGCGTATAAGAAAATGAATCTTCAGTAACTGATGTTAAGGCAAAATAGCGATACCGTGCGTCTAACCAGATATTGTTACCGACTGGAAGGCAACGCCTGCACCTAATTGATATGCCAACTTTTCGAGACGTCCGCTGATCCACTGCCCTCCCGGGTATAAATCATTAGTGTGCCAACCAACACCTATACCTGCGGTGACATAGGGCTGAATGCCTTCCTTGTAAAAATCATAATAGCCGTTAGCAAGAAAAGAAGCTATATGCACATTGCCATTGAAAACTGTTGAGTCTAACTTTTGTGGTTGATAAGCAACCTCTCCTTCAACCCTGAAGTTGTCAAATCGCATCCCAAACGCACCCTCTATGTTAATACCGGCTTTGAGAGTTTGCTGTGCAGCGGTATTTCCACTGCGGCCGTTGATGTTCAGATTGCTGGAAAATGTCGATCCGATATCGCCGCTTAAATAGAAATTCTCTGCATATGCGGGGAGAGTCAGTATGATCAACGTTACAACAACGCTCAAGGAAAGTGAAAGATATTTTTTCAATGTTCAATTTTTTTACTTGCCGTTGAAATAAGCAAACCACACAGTGATAATATATATAATATATACTGAAAAGTGTTTAATATATATGGCGGCGAGTAATCATGCTTATTCAACCACTTCATCCATACATCGTTATTGTTCCATTGAAAACCCCTGCGGGGTCAAACTTTTGCGGTACCCTTCGGGCAACTGTTTCATAGCCTCCACAGCCTCACTCTCACTCTCAAATAATCCGAACACTGCTGAACCGCTGCCGGAAAGAGAGGCAAAAATAGACCCCGCTTTAAGAAGGTTAGATTTGACAAGCCGTACAGCAGGAAAGTGGTCGAAAACGGCAGGCTCAAAGTCATTCTCAAAAACCGGCAAAAGCTCTTTTTTCCCAATCAGGCAAAGATCTGAGGCAGATTGTTTCAGATCTGGAATATTGCGATCAAAGCGGGGATAAAAATTTTTATACGCCCAGACCGTTGAGACATGCTCTTCGGGAAAAACGGTTACCACATAATAGGGAAGGGTAAAACCAAGATCATCCAAATCGTCACCTATACCTCGGGCATACGCGAGTCCTTTTATTGCAAGAAAATAGGGAACGTCTGCTCCAAGAGCGACAGCAAGGGCATGAAGATCTGATGAAGAGGCGTTGACCTGCCAGAGATCATTGAGAACCCTGAGCACCGTTGCGGCATCACTGCTTCCGCCTCCAAGCCCGGCACCAAAAGGCACCTGTTTATGAAGCTTCATGGTCACACCACGGCTGACACCGGCAAACTGTTGCAGGGACTTTGCAGCCCTGATGCAGAGATTGTTGTCATCAACCGGCAAAATTACATTGGAACAGCTCATCGAAATATCTTCGGATTCAGAGAATTCGATAACATCATACCAGTTGATTGGCGCAAAAATAGTCTCGAGTGTGTGATACCCGTCTTGACGTTTTCCGGTGATAAGAAGGCCAAGATTTATTTTTGCAAATGATTTGACAGAGAGAGGAGGCATAGAATGCGATTAATTTTATAGAGAAATATTTGGCATATTCACAGATGCAAAAATACAGGGAAACGATGCAATACAATAAACCGAAAACCCATGTTTTCTGAGAAGGCAACACACCTTATTCGTAATAAAACTGTGACTTTAAGTCTTGCACTTTCGGCTGTGCTTTTCTGCCCAAGGGTTCTGCATGCTTCTGAAGAACGCTCCTATGCTCAGGAAATTGAGCAGGATATCGCTGAAGATAAGGTTTATTTGTTAGAAAATATTCGTCAAAAAGTCACCATCCCCTCTGAAAAAACATTGATGGAAGCGCTTCTTTCTGAAGATGGCCCACAGGCAATTGCTCTCTACCGAAAGCAGTTGAGAGAGTATCCGGATCCTCTGCTCGATAAACTCAGCTCCTCACGAATAGCCGCCTATACTGTGGCATTCGATAGCTCAGTGCCTATACCGAAACACCTAACAAGTGCTTCACCATCATTAGTTGCAAAAGGGGATTCAACAAACTCTTCGTCGAGACATCGCACAAATGAGCATCAGCCTTCACTTTTGAAACGCCGATTGAATGCTCCGCAACCTTCATCGGAAGAGTTAAAACAGGAGAAAGTCGTTGCCGGACCAACAACCTCTACTCTGCAGTTTGGAAGTTTTGAAAGCCAGAGGAATGCACAAATTCTTGCTAAAAAAATTTTTCGCTATGCCCCCGTTGAAATCATCCGAAAGGGCCAGATATATAAAGTGCAACTGAAAAAAAACTATGCATCAAAAGAGGATGCTGCTGCGGACGCAAAAAAAATGCCAATCAAGGCAATTGTAGTTCCATCCATATAACTATAACTCCAATACGCGTTGAATCCAAGGCCGAAGACCCTGATGAAAAGAGAGACGAAAATAGTCGGACAATCTCTCCTGATCACCCAGCTCAAGCAACTTGCCCTTCAGGTTGCGGAAACCGATATTACCGTTTTGATCATCGGAGAGACAGGATCCGGCAAGGAGGTACTGGCACGTTTTATCCATGCCAACAGCCTGAGGGCCGATAAAAACTTTATCCCTGTTAATTGTGGCGCCATTCCTGCGGGTATTCTTGAATCTGAACTTTTCGGGCATGAAAAAGGAGCCTTTACCGGAGCGGTACAAAGCAGAAAAGGGTACTTTGAAAGTGCCGACAGAGGCACGATTTTTCTTGATGAAATCGGTGAAATGCCTCTTGAAACCCAGATAAAGTTTCTCAGAGTTATTGAAACAGGAGAATTTCAACGGGTGGGATCCTCGGAGACTATCTATTCCGATGCACGTATCATTGCCGCGACGAACAAAAACATGTATCAGGCTGTCGCTGAAAAAAACTTTCGGGAAGACCTTTTCTACCGTCTGCGCAGCGTTGAGCTTCAGATTCCCCCTCTCAGGGAGAGAGGCAAGGATATTCTCCTGCTGGCCGAAACTTTTGTGCATGAGTTTGAACGCAAGCACAAAATTGTCTTTGAAGGCTTCAGCCCCGATGCAGCAGAGATGCTTATGCGATATCCATGGCCGGGCAATGTCAGAGAACTCAGAAATCTTATAGAATCCCTGCTTGTGCTGGAAAAAGGAAAATACATCACCCTGGAAATTCTTGAAAAACATCTGGTACAGAGAAACCGCTACAAAAGCCTCGTTCATGATCCATCAAAATCAGAAAAAAATGAGCTCCAGATCATCTACAGCACTCTTATACAACTTCGTCAGGAAGTAAGTGAAATCCGTCAACTTCTGCAGCATCTTATTCCGGCAAGAGCTCCCGTCCCGCTTCTTCTGCCCGATGCATCTGTAACCGTTCGACCGGTCAGCGACAGCCTCTATACTGCGTCTGACAGAAACAGCCATGACAAAGAGCCTACAGCGATACTCTCACTGGATGAGATAGAAAAAAAGTCCATTGCTGAGGGATTGGAAAAATACAATGGAAACAAACGGAAAACTGCCAAGGCTCTTGGTATTACCGAACGCACACTCTATAGAAAAATCAAGGGTTATGGACTTTGAAACAAGTGCTGAGATGCGGAGGAAATCATGCTGAAACTGATTTGTGTTTGCTTTTGAAATAGGCGATGAGGAATAGAAGGGCAGAGAGTGCCAGTGCTGCTTTTGGAAGAAGATCAGGATTGGTGGTATAAAAGGTCAAGCTGTTTTCGAGTGGAACTTCTGTTGTTAATGTTTGTTCCTGCCACCAGGGAATTTCCGCGATGATACGACCATATTTATCAATAACAACAGTAAGTCCTGTATTGGCGCAGCGTGCCATTGCCCTGCGATTCTCAATACATCGTATCCTTCCAATGGCTAAATGCTGATAAGGTCCGTAAGAGGTTGCATACCATCCATCGTTAGTCACGAGAGTAAGTACCTGTGCCCCTTTACGGACAAACTCCGTAACAAGACCGGGAAATATGGATTCATAGCAGATAATATTGGCAATTTTGACCTGTACATTCCTTGATGAGTGAAGCTTCATGATGGTTGTATCCCTTCCTTTTCCCCAACCGTTAATCCCTGCAAGTGAAAAGGTTAAATGACCAAGCCAGGGTAGATAATCCACGTAGGGAACCCGTTCAGCAAATGGAACAAGACGCATCTTTCGATAGATCTGAGGAGTACCATTACCAGGCAAAAGCATCATGGAGGCATTGTAGGTCTCAAAAAAACGGTTCATACCCCGATTGTTGTTTCCGGGATGCTCTGAATCTTTTTGATTGCCTGATGGATAGTAGACGATATCTGAAAAGCCGGTCAACAGCGCTGTATTCCACCCCCGGAGCAATAACCGCAAATACTGCAGATCATTGGCATAGGAACTGTCGAGAATATAAAATGGAATAGCTGTTTCAGGCCATATCACCAGATCAGGCCGATTTTCACGAACGGCCCTGTTCGTCATACGGTAATAACGCTCCATGATATCAGCACTGTTATTACTCAGCCATTTTTCATGAGGATCTATATTCGGCTGAACAAGAGTAACCCGAAGCAGCATATTCTCCTGGGCTACCAGGCCCTCCTGATGAAATACGACCGAAGCATAGAACAGTGGAGCAACAATCATCATTACCATGAAAGCAACAGAGCGAACCGCATCTTTGCGGCTGCCAGTCAAGGCCAGTACAACGAGCACATTAAACCACAAAAGCCAGAAACTTACCCCCCATACTCCTGTAATGTCTGCATACTGAATCATGAGGTTCAAGTTAGACTGCGAATTTCCAAATGTTAGCCATCCAAACGAAAGATCCTGCTGGATGTATGCCCATTCCCATGCAATCCATAAAAAAGGAAGCGAAAAAAGTGCAAAACGGTAACCCGCCATTTTTTTTATCGCATAAAACGCAAACAAAGGTACAGTCAGAAAAAAAGCCTGTGCGACAATGGTAAGAAGCCCACCTGGCAAGGTGGCAAAACTTACCCACCAGAGACTGATAACACAATAGATAAGCATGGCCATGTAGACCCTGCGAAAAAGCTCCCCCACCCTCTCCAAAGGAGCAAGAGAGATAAGAAGAGGTACAAGAGCAACCCACGCCAGAAGCTCCAGACGGATAAACGGATAGGAGGGAAAAGAGAGCCCAAGAAGAACTCCACTCAAAACAGAGGCACCGTAACGGGAATGACCAAACTGGTTCATTGTCCGGAATAATGAGGTCATTTGACAAAAAAAAAGTTATCTGCTTTAAAAAAAAGAAGCAAAATAAAACATCAGAAGCCTGAAAGTGCTGAAAGCATACGATTTTTCAGGGAAACAGATAATTGTGTTGAAACATATTTTACTTTAATTATTGATTTTTATTCTTTAAATTTATTCTAATCTGTTATTTAACAGGAATTATCTCCAAGTACTTTCCTGAAAAAAATTCCAATTTCAACGCCATCAGAAAAAGGAGAAATCATTATGGCTCTTTTCGGCACTAAAGACGCAACCACCGCACACTCAGATTATGAAATCATTCTCGAGGGTGGTTCCAGCTCATGGGGCAAAGTAAAATGCCGGGCTAAGGTTAATGTACCCCCGGCCCTACCCTTGCTGCCAGCAGACTGTAACATCAAAATCAATGTGAAGCCGCTTGATCCAGCAAAAGGCTTTGTAAGATTTTCAGCTGTTATTGAATCAATTGTTGACAGCACAAAAAACAAGCTGGTTGTCGAGGCAGACATTGCCAATGAAACCAAAGAGAGAAGAATCTGCGTCGGTGAAGGCTCTGTTACCGTAGGCGATTTCTCCCACAGTTTCTCTTTTGAAGGCTCCGTTGTCAACCTCTTCTACTACCGCTCAGACGCAGTCCGCAGAAATGTCCCGAACCCGATCTACATGCAGGGACGTCAGTTCCATGACATTATCATGAAGGTGCCTCTTGACAATCCTGATGTTATCGACACTTGGGAAGGTACACTGAAGGCTCTGCAGACTACCGGTGCATTCAACGACTGGATTCGCGAATTCTGGTTTATTGGACCTGCCTTTACTGCACTGAACGAGGGTGGACAGAGAATTTCGAAAATTGAAGTCAACAGCATCGGCACACAGAGCGGTGAAAAAGGACCGGTTGGTGTTACAAGATGGCGTTTCTCACATGGCGGCTCAGGTATTGTTGACTCTATTGCACGCTGGGCAGAACTTTTCCCGGCCGACAAACTCACCAGACCTGCATCAGTTGAAGCGGGCTTCCGCTCCGACTCACAGGGGATCGAAGTTAAGGTTGACGGTGATTTCCCCGGCGTTTCAGTTGATGCTGGCGGCGGTCTGCGCAGAATTCTGAACCATCCCCTTATTCCTCTGGTACACCACGGCATGGTTGGAAAGTTCAACGACTTTACGGTTGACACCCAACTGAAAATTGTTCTTCCAAAAGGATATAAAGTCCGTTATGCTGCACCTCAATTCCGTTCCCAGAACCTTGAGGAGTATCGCTGGAGTGGCGGAGCCTATGCCCGTTGGGTTGAACATGTATGCAAAGGTGGTACAGGACAGTTCGAAGTGCTGTACGCTCAGTAAAAAAAGCCTTCTTTTCAAACAAAGAAACCGGCGTTCAGTCGGTTTCTTTGTTTTCATGACCTACCCCAGCAGGTGAAGAATATCTTCAATCTCCTCTTTTATCTCCTTCAAAAGCACCATACGTCGCTCGTCAACAACACTGTGGCGATTCTTTTCCTTGCCGATCTGCTTCTGTAACTTTAAAATTTCTGTGATTTTATGATCACCTGCCGTGTCTTTAAGTACCCCTTTGACAATTTCACTGGCTTTTCCAAGCTTGTAACCCTTTTCATGCACCAGCTCCTTGATATTGAGCACCATTGCAATATCACGATTGGTATACCTTCTGTTTCCTCTGGTGTCACGGGCGGGAGCCAGTTCGTTAAAAAAACTTTCCCAGTACCGGAGCAGGTATGAGGGAATCCCGGCAATTTTACTGACCTCTCCGATCGAGTAATAGTTTTTGGTTGAATCAAATGCCATAAAATAGAGGTGAAGGTGAAATTTTCTTTTCCCTGTACTTATTATACATTACAACCGTCACTTCAAAAAGATATGGTGCATGAAAAATTTACTCAGCCTCAAACCTTACCTGCTCAAGTATAAAAACAAGCTTGTTGCTGGCTTTGTCTACATTATTCTAACCAACCTTTTTGCAGTTATCGGCCCAAACTATATCGGACGTGCCATTGACACCATGAACAAACATTTCGTACTCAGTGATGTTCTTGGATACGCTGGCCTCTATTTTCTTTACGCGCTTCTGAGCGGGTTTTTTCTTTTTCTTGTACGTCAGAATATTATTGTGGCTTCACGGTATATTGAATTTGACCTGAAAAACGACTATTACAGCCATCTGCAGAAGCTGCCCCGCAAGTTTTACAACACCACCAGTACCGGTGAACTTATCTCAAGAGGCACCAATGATCTTAACGCCATAAGGGAGTTTCTCGGCCCCGGTATCATGTACTCCCTCAATACCTTTTTCAGGCTTTTGTTTGCTCTGATAGCAATGATAGCTCTCTCCCCCAAGCTGACCTTCTTTGCGCTTCTGCCCGCTCCCCTGTTAAGTTATTCTGTTTATAAAATCGGCAGTTCCATGCAAAAGCGATCCAAAAGCATCCAGGAAAACTATGCTGCCATAACCAATCTGGTTCAGGAAAACCTTTCTGGAATACGGGTAGTAAAAAGCTTTACACGCGAAGCTTTCGAAATCAAACGATTTGAAGCACTCAATAAAGAATATTACCGTAAAAATCTCTCTCTCGGAAAACTTCAGGCACTTTTTTTTGCATTTCTTACCTCGCTCACAGCATTTTCTTTGCTCCCTGTTGTGTGGGTCGGGGGGGTGAACGTCATTGAGGGAAGCATGACCGTCGGAGGTATCGCTCAATTTATCGTCTACGTCTCAATGCTGAGTTGGCCGATTATATCAATCGGGTGGGTCACCAGCATTATCCAGAGAGCTGCATCAGCTCAAATTCGGCTCAATGAAATTTTAAATATCAAACCCGATGTTACTGAGGAAAAAACTTTCAATGCCGATATAGAGAGTTTCAATGGAGCTCTATCCTTCCGCAATGTTTTATTTCACTATCCCGGCCAGGAAAAAAATCCCATTCTTAAAAACATAACCCTTGATATTGCCGCCGGTTCCAAAGTAGCAATCGTCGGTGCAACAGGCGCAGGCAAAACAACGCTTGTCAATCTTATACCACGGCTCTACGAACCGGTCGAAGGCTCCGTATTTTTTGATAACCAGAACATTAACAGCCTGCCTCTTCACTCACTGAGAGAGCTGATCGGTTTTGTGCCCCAGGTTAACTTTCTCTTTTCCGACACTATTGAAAACAACATCAACTGGGGAAGCCGGGACAATGATGCTGATCAAGTCATTGATGCAAGCCGAATTGCCATGCTCTATGACGATGTCGAGGATTTTCCCGATAAATTTGAGACCATGCTCGGGGAAAAAGGGATCAACCTCTCAGGCGGGCAGAAACAAAGGACATGCATTGCAAGAGCGATTGCATGGAAACCGAAGCTTCTCGTATTGGACGACGCACTTTCAGCAGTCGATACCGACACTGAAGCCCGGCTCTTTGAAGCCCTTCTGCAGAAACTGCCTGACACCACCATCATACTGATAAGCCATAGAATTTCAACAGTCAAAAACTGCGACTGCATCATTGTCCTCAAGGATGGCACCATAGCTGAGAGTGGCACTCATGAAGAGCTGCTGCAACAACAGCACCTCTATGCAGAGCTTTACAACCAGCAGCTTCTGGAAGAGGAGATCCTCTCCATTAGCTGAACGCCATCACTCGTTGATGTTCAATGGGTCATCGTCTCACTCACTGATCACCTTCACCTTTGCTGCATTAGCAATTGCATCTTCTCTCACTGCCTGGATATCGCTGCCCAATTGATCGTAAACGAGCGTCACGGCCATTCTCCGGTAAGGGCGGGTTGTTGGTTTTCCGAAAATCCGAATATCAGTACGGGGTTCCTTGAGGGCATCTTCCACGCCAATGTAGTGAGGATTACTGCCAACTTTATCGGCAAGAACAACCGCGCTGGCACCTGCCTTCATCAAGGTGATTTCGGGAATCGGAAGCCCTAACACTGCGCGCGCATGAAGCTCAAACTCTGAGAGGTTCTGCGTACCAGCCAGGGTAACCATGCCGGTATCGTGTGGACGGGGAGAGAGTTCGGAAAAATAGAGTCCATCATCGCTAAGAAAAAACTCCACACCCCATATACCATACCCTGTAAGGGAACGGGTAACTTTGTCGGCAATCTCCTGAGCCTCCTGTAGATGCGCATCACTGATAAGACAGGGTTGCCAGCTCTCCTGATAATCACCCCGTTCCTGACGATGGCCGATTGGAGGACAGAAAAGCGTTATACCGTTTTGCTGTGTCACCGTAAGCAGCGTGATTTCAGTATGGAACTTCACAAAGGATTCCACAATCACCTCAGCAATATCACCTCGCTTGCCGCTCTGAGAATAGTTCCACGCTTTCTCAATATCCGCTTCGGCTTTAAGAGTTGACTGCCCCTTGCCCGATGAGCTCATCAGTGGTTTTACCACGCAGGGAATACCAATTTCCCTAACCGCACTCTGCAACTCTTCAAGCGAATCTGCATAACGATAACTGGCTGTCCGAAGACCAAGCTCAATTGAAGCCAAATCACGAATGGCTTTGCGGTTCATGGTAAAGTTGGCAGCACGAGCAGAAGGAACAACCTGTATGCCCTCTTTTTCATAGTCATAAAATCGCTCGGTACGAATAGCCTCAATTTCAGGCACTATTATATCGGGCTTATGGCGGGCCACGATTGTATCGAGAGCACTTCCATCAAGCATGTCAATCACTTCTCGCTCATCGGCCACCTGCTGCGCCGGCGCATTATTGTAGCTGTCAACAGCTATCACATAGAACCCAAGACGTTTGACCGCAATAACAAATTCCTTACCAAGCTCCCCGCTGCCAAGCAGCATTATTTTTTTTGTCATTCTGTATTATTGTTACATCGTGTTAGAGTTTTGCCATGAAATTACCACTCTATGCGATTTTTCAGCAAGCAAGAGTGATTACCCCTGAATAAGACGGTGCAGAAGAATATCCTCAGCATTGCGACGACTGTCAAGTACCGCCGTTATATAAACGGTGCTGTCGACTATCCGGTACAAAACCCTCCACAGGGAATTAATCAGCTCCCTATAGATAAAAATGCCGCAGGAATGAAGCTCCGGAACAACCCTGCCTCGCTCGGGAGAAGTGTACAAAGCAGCTGCTTCATCCTTGATTTTTTCAAGTAGATGCAAGGCATTCTGCGGACTATCGCCTGCAATAAAGGCTATAATCTCCCTGAGATCTCTTTCAGCAACTTCTGTCCATAACACAGCATAGCCTGCGCTCATGACCTCTGCTCTCTCAACTGCCGTTATATATCACTGAATACCTCCTCCTGCCCGCGAAGATTGCCTTTACGAATATCCTCTTCACCCTGGGCAAGCAGTTTCAGCAACCCAAGTGAATTGCGCATCTCTTCATAGCTTTTCGGATCTTGAAGAACAACTCTCGGCTCACCGTTCTGGGTAATAATAACCGGACGACACGTATCGTTGATCTGATCAAGAAGATCAGCTGTTTTTGCCTTGAGATAGGTAACCGGTTTGATGTTGGTAGTAATATTCATCTCTCCCCTGATTCATTGTTTTTTCTGACTTACTATAGTACGATATTCAGTCTAACAAAAGAGTGGTATCAGAATAAATCTACCTTGGAACGCCGAGCCCCATCTCCCGCAACTGTCGCATCAAGTCCTTCCGCGACATTCCATACATGTGTACATAGAGCAGGTTAAACATCAGTACCGCCGACCGCAATCGTGGTGCACGGGCAGCTCGTTTTAGGGCATTCTGCACGGTAAAGACGCGACTGGTCAGCGCTGTGTAGCTCGGAATAAACTCCTGAAGGGAAATGCGCCGGGGCTTGTAGAGCATCTCCTGACCCCAGGAAAATTTGAATGCATCGTGGTCATCTGGCGAGTGGAGCAGGCGACCCTCCTCAGCAAGCCGGTTGAAGACTCCAGTACCAGGAATGGGGCGCAGCAGATTGATGCCGGGCACATCGATACCGGTCTCTTCGATGAAGGCTTCGAGTTTAGCGGGAAGCTCAAGGGTATCTTCGTCGAGGCCGTAGATAAAACTGCCGTAAACGCAAATACCTGCTTTACGGATATTTTTAATGCACTCCACCTGACGATTGGAGGGGTTGTGGAACTTCTTGTGGGCGTGGTTGCTGCCATCATCGAGGCTTTCAATGCCAACCAGCAAAGCGCCGCAACCTGAACCAGCAAAAGCTTCAAGCAGGCGGGGCTGTTCACCAAGAGCGGTGGTGGCCTGCCCTACCCATTTGATCTTGAATGACTCGAGTTCGCGGAAAAGTTGTTCTGCGTAATGTTCGTCGGCATTGATGGTGTCGTCAAGAAAGAAAAATATTCTTTTGTCCTCTTTGAGAAAGGTTTCAACTTCCCTGAGTACGGCGGGGATGCTCCGATGACGCAACCGGTGGCCGTTCATGACATGAACGTTGCAGAAGTCGCAACTGTAGGGACAGCCTCGGGTGGTCTGAACCACGTTGGTGGTAAAGTAGCTCTTGATATCGAGCGCACTTTTGCTGACGGTACGTTCAATTGAAAGATCGGGAAAGGTGGCAACACGGTACTCCGCCTTGAGGGTGCCACTAAGCAAATCCTCCTGCACCTCACCCCAGATATCGTCAGCTTCACCGATAACGAGAGCATCCGCGTGGCCGCGGCATTGATCGGGAAAGATGGTCACGTATGGGCCACCAAGCACCACCTTGATCCCTCGGGAGCGGAGTGCACGGGCAAGATCAAACGCTGGTTTGACTGCACCGGTCTGGACGCTGATACCTGCCATGTCCCAGTGCTGGTCGAGGGGAAGCTTTTCAAAACGAAGATCGCATATGGTCTGGCTCACACCAGGCACCTTCTGAGAACTGAGAATCATCAAGGCAAGTGGCGGAATAGCGAACTGTGCCCGACGGATGATATTGCTGAGTGCGCTGTCTTTCAGTGAGCTGAAGAGGCTGCGCTTGACGGTTGCGCTGTCGAGCAGGGATGCTCCGTCAACACCGCTGTCGGCCTGGATAAAAATGAGCACTACCCTCTTCTCCCCTGCGACCGCCATCAATATCCACCCCTGTTTCGTACAAGTTCCTGCAGCTTTTTCAGCTCAAGCAGGGCATCGAGGGGAGTCAGCCTATCGAGGTCAAGAGAGTCGACCGCATTGCGAAGCCGGTTGTCGGACTCTTCAAAAAGGCTGATCTGCATACTTTTGATTTTTAGTGGACGGTTCGGGGGAATTTCAATGTCGCGTTTCTCCATCCCCGCAAGAATCTCTTTGGCGCGGGAGATCACTTCCGCAGGCATTCCCGCCATTTTAGCCACCTCAATACCGTAACTGTTGTCGGTAGAGCCCCTGATAATCTTCCGTAAAAAAATAACCCTGTCGGCAGTTTCGACGACGGTGGCGTTGTAGTTCACCACTCCGGGCAATCGGCTCTCCAGTTCGGCAAGTTCATGATAGTGGGTCGCAAAAAGGGTTCTTGCGCCAATTGAGCGGCGGATATATTCGCTCATTGACCAGGCAATCGACATGCCGTCAAAAGTGCTGGTTCCGCGGCCAATTTCATCGAGCAGCAGCAGACTTTTTGATGTGGCATTGTTGAGAATGCTTGCCGCTTCGTTCATTTCGACCAGAAAAGTGCTTTCGCCGGAGGCAAGGTTATCGGAAGCGCCGACCCTTGTAAAAATCCGGTCAACCAGCCCTATTTCAGCCCGTTCAGCAGGAACAAAGCTCCCCGCCTGTGCAAGCAGGACAATCAAGCCAATCTGGCGCAGAAAGGAGCTTTTGCCTGCCATGTTAGGGCCGGTTATGATGAGCATCTGCTGTTTTTCATCAAAAAGGCAGTCATTCGGTACATAGGGCTCCTCGACGCTCATCATCCTTTCGAGTACCGGATGGCGGCCACCAACAACAAGTAGTCTTTCATGCGTCATAATCTCCGGTTTGCAATAGCCGTATTCAGTGGCACAGAGGGCAAAGGAGCAGAGTGCGTCAATTTCGGCAATAAGTGCGGCATTTTCCTGTATCGCAAATGCGCTTTCGGCAATAAGCAGGCAAAGGTTGTGAAAGAGCTGCGCTTCGAGCACAAGACTCTTCTCTTCGGAGTTGAGAATCTTCTCCTCATACTCTTTCAAAGCGGGAATGGTATAGCGCTCTGCATTGACAAGTGTCTGTTTTTTTTCGTAATAGGCTGGAACCTTGTCGATGTTTGCACGGCTGATTTCGATATAGTAGCCGAAAACCTTGTTGAAACTGACTTTAAGCGAAGAGATTGATGTAGCAGCCCGCTCTTCCTGCTGGATTTGCAGCAGACGGTCTTTGGCGGTCGAAGCAATAGAGCGGAGTTCATCGAGCTCCGTATGATAGCCGGTGCGAATATAACCACCATCCCGCATTGATGCGCCTGATTCAGGATCAATAGCTTCTTCAATGCGCACTGCAAGTTCAGGCAATTGTTTAAGATTGGTGGCAAGTGTTTTGAGCCGGGCTGATTGTGCACAGCCAAGCAGCTCCTGGAGAAGCGGAATAGCGGAGAGTGAGAGACCAAGCTGGCGCACCTCCCTTGGAATGGTTCGGAATGTTGCAATACGTGCAAGACAGCGCTCCAGATCATTGATAGCGGATAGGTGTCCAGATAGTCCCTCCCGCATTTCTCGGCTTTCTCCAAGCTCTCCGACGGCATCGAGCCGCATCTGGATCTCCCCGATACGCTTCAGCGGCCTCTGAAGCCAACGACGCAACAGCCTTGCGCCCATGGGGTTGCGGGTGCGGTCAATCACCTGGAGAAGGCTGCCATTCAGTGTACCATCCTGCATGGAAGAGATAATTTCAAGATTTCTCTTTGTCTGCAGGTCAAGGGTCATGTACTCAGCGCTGTGCAGCTCCCCTATCCTGGTAATGTAGTGCAGGCGGTTCTGACGGGTCTCTTCGATATACTGGAGAATAACTCCGGCAGCAACCTTGCCCGCCCGGTTGGCTTCAATGCCAAACCCTTTCAGTGAGTGGGTTTTAAACTGCCGTGAAAGAACCTCCTGCGCTTGATCTTCACTGAACATCCAGGAATCAAGTTCTGTGACAAGAGTCTCTGCAGAGAGTGCTTTTTTCAGGAGTTCCGTCCGTTCTCTCTCGCTCGAGGAGACCAGAACTTCCGAAGGGTGGAGAGAGAGAATAAAATCCTTGAGTTCTTCGGGATGCAGGGAGGCAATCTTGAATTCAGCCGTTGTTACATCAATAAAGGCGACACCCGCAAAAAGCGATTTTCCCTCTTTGAGAAAAGCAACTGAACAAAGGTAGTTATTGTGCCGATCGTCGAGAACCTTGTCGCTATAGGTAATGCCAGGAGTAATAATATCGGTGATTTCCCGCCGTAAAATCCCCTTTGCATCCGCCGGGTCTTCAACCTGATCGCAGACCGCCACCTTGAACCCTTTTTTTACCAGTTTGGCAATGTACCCCTCACTTGCATGATATGGGAAACCCGCCATAGGTATATCTACAGTGCGTTTCGTCAGCACAATATTCAGTGCGGTAGAAACCGTGCATGCATCCTCAAAAAAGGTTTCGTAAAAATCACCAACTCTGAAAAGCAGCAAAAAATCAGGGTAGCGCTCTTTTACCTCCAGATACTGCCGCATCATGGGAGAATGTTCTTTTTGCGTCATACCCTCTTCTCTGCTCATTGTGTAATAATAAGTTATTAAACCCTTTAAAGAGGGGCACCCCCATCCGCTTCAAGAAAAGAAGCTACTGCAGCATAACTTAATAAACAATAGCCGGAATTGCGCTTTTACGCGCTCTTATCCATGTTTGCACTTGATTATTGATTGTCACCTTTTTTATTCTCTAAGACCGGTAGAGTACTATATGCGTTCGATAATTTGATTTTCAGGGAATTAATACTATATTTAAGACCTTTATCACTAAAATATATGTGTAAAATGCAGGCGCTGATCAAGATTTCCGATAAACAATTTCTGGTAAGACAAGGGGATACGCTTTTCGTCCCTAAACAAAAAGCTGCAATTGGCGATACCATGGAGATCAAAACCATGGCTGCGATTGACGGAGCAAATACCGACCTGAATCCTGCCGGCAGCATCCAGGCAAAAGTTCTTGGTCACGTCAAAGATGACAAGGTAATCGTTTTCAAGAAAAAACGCAGAAAACGCTACCAGTCAAGGAACGGTCACCGTCAGCAGATGACTCAGATCGAAATTATTTCGCTTTAACAAATATTCAGGATTTTTAACGTTAATTTTTTCTCATGGCTCATAAAAAGGGTGGCGGATCGACTAAAAACGGTCGCGACAGTAATCCGAAATATCTCGGAGTAAAAGCAGCTGGCGGATCGACTGTGGCTGCAGGAACAATAATTGTTCGACAGAGAGGTACTGTTATCAAACCAGGTAACAATGCTGGATTAGGGCGAGATCATACCATTTTTGCCCTGATTGATGGTGTTGTAACCTTTCGCAATGGACGCAACAATAAAAAGCAGGTCAACATCCTCCCATGTTAATATTGGATACGATGAAATAAGCCTCTACACATTAAAAGCTGCCTTTTTGAGGTGGCTTTTTTTATAAGCATTTGTTCTCTCTCAAGATCCTTTTTACACCTTTAATATAAAATGTTGCTCTTATGAAAATCTCAGTTATTGGAGCTGGAAATGTTGGCGCTACCGCAGCTCTTCGCATCGCTGAAAAACAGCTCGCAAAAGAAGTAGTTCTGATTGATATCGTTGAAGGTATCCCTCAGGGCAAAGCTCTTGACATGTATGAATCAGGACCGGTCGGTCTTTTCGATACCCATGTTTTAGGATCCAATGATTATAAAGACTCAGCCGATTCAGATATTGTTTTGATTACAGCAGGCTTGGCAAGAAAACCTGGCATGACACGAGAAGATCTCCTGAATAAAAATGCTGCGATTATCAAGGAGGTCACAACCCAGGTGATGAAATACTCCAAGAATCCGATTATCGTGATGGTATCGAACCCGCTTGATGTGATGACCTATGTTGCCCAGGTTGCCAGCGGCCTTCCGAAAGAGAGAGTGATCGGTATGGCTGGTGTGCTTGATACTGCGCGCTTCAAAAGCTTTATTGCTGAAGCACTCGATGTCTCCATGCAGGATATCAGTGCGATGGTACTCGGAGGACATGGTGATTCTATGGTTCCAGTCGTCAATTATACCAATGTTGCCGGTATACCTTTAACAGAACTTCTGCCACAGGATAAAATTGATGCTCTTGTTGAGCGCACAAGGAACGGAGGCATTGAAATTGTCAACCATCTGAAAACTGGATCTGCCTTCTATGCACCGGCAGCTTCTGCTGTAGATATGATTGAAGCGATCGTCAAAGACCGCAAACGTATTATCCCTTGCACAACCCTTCTTGAAGGTCAGTACGGTATTGACAATGTTTTTGTTGGTGTTCCGGTCAAACTTGGTAAAAACGGCGTTGAGCAGATTCTTGAAATTAATCTCTCTGCTTCTGAACTTGATGCCTTGCAGCAATCCGCAGCTATCGTTGAAGAAAACTGCAAAAGCCTTGCAGCAATATTAAGCTAAACGTTACAAAATTGCTTACATGAAAAAAGCGGCTTTAAAGCCGCTTTTTTCATGAGCAGATGTCCCCCATTACATCTGATCGACCTCACTGGCGTGAGGAGTTCCAAATGTAATTAAACAACTCCTGTGCCAAAGTCCAAAGAACGCCCCTTGATATAAAAGGCTAATGTATTATATAACAATATGTTGAAAACAATAAATAACATGCATTATATTTGATTATTACAAAGGCTTACGTCGTTACGAGAGACAAATTGTCTCAAATTGTTAGGGATTACACAATATGGTACACCTGTTCATCACGCATCTTGATCACCAATGTTATCTCTTACTCAAAATCACTTCAGGTTCTTCATGCGTAATACAGTGAATGGCTCCAAGCCCCCAGACAAGATCGGAACAATCAATACCAACAATGTTTCTTTGAGGAAAACATTCCTGAAGTATTTTTTGAGCTTCAAGGTCTTGAGAACATCTATAGGTTGGAACAAGAACTACTCTATTTGCGATATAGAAATTTGCATAACTTGCAGGCAGGCGATCGCCATTGAAATAAACCGGAGAGGGCATGGGAAGTTTTAATATCGTCAACGGATTCCCCCTCAGATCTGTGAAGCTCTTAAGCCTCCTGTAGTTCTCCTGCAACGCTTCATAGTTCGCATCGGCAGGATCTTCTTCGACAGCAATAACAATAGTCGTTTCATTGACAAAACGAGCCATATCATCCACATGACCGTCAGTATCGTCACCAACAATACCATCGCCAAGCCAGAGGACTTTTTCAATCCCGAGATATCGTCCGAGCTCACCCTCTATCTGCTCTCGGCTCAATCCGGGATTTCGGTTAGGATTCAGCAGGCAAGCTTCACTCGTCAGAAGGAGTCCTTTTCCATTAACATCAATCGAACCACCCTCAAGAACCATAGCAGGTGAGACAACAGGCAACTGTTGCAGAGCGGCAATCCTTTCTGGCACAGCATTATCATCAGCATAGGATTTGTATTTTTCACCCCAGGCATTATACTCCCAGTTGATAATAATTTTTTCAGTTCTGCCATCTGTACAACGGAAAACAAAGTTCGGTCCATGATCCCTGCACCAGGCATCATTGGTTGGAATAGGGTGGAGAAAAATACGCTCCAATTGAAGCTGCTGATGACGCGAATTGCAAAGCAATGCATTGACCTCACGCTCCATTGCTTTATCAAGCACATTGATATGCACCTCCTCGGAAGAACTCAGCCAGGAGATAATTTCAACGAACACTGCAGGAACAGGATCAAACTTGCCCGGCCACGTTTCAAGCCTGTGAGGCCAGGAAAGCCAGGTCGCCTTATGCAATGCCCACTCAGGAGGCATGAAATAACTACACTCAGTCATAACAATTCAATCAGTTCAGGGTTTTGCTGAAAGCTCTCTGATACGCATGATTCGCTGGATCACCGGAGGATGTGAATAGTTGAGAAACACATACAAGGGATGCGGTGTTAAATTCGACAGGTTATTGCGCGACAACTTCTTCAGTGCATCGCCGAGAGCTGCTCCATTTTGAAACGTCGAGACCGCAAAATAATCAGCTTCATACTCATGCCTTCTTGACAAAGCCTGTAAAAAAACAGAGAGTATCCACTCCACTGGTGTATAGAGAAGCGAAAAAAAGATCAAGCTCCCATACACGGAAAGATCCCTCATGAAAAAGGCGTCAAAAAGCTGCCGGTTATTCATAAAAAGGGAGAGAAGAAAAAAAAGCACGCCAAGATTACCGAGACTCAGCATCATGTTGACGATAATATGCTTTTTTTTGAAATGTCCTATTTCATGGGCAAGCACGGCAACCAGTTCATGGACCGGATGAGTGGTAATGAGTGTATCGAAGAGAGCTATTCTCTTGCGTTTGCCAAAACCTGTAAAAAAAGCATTTGCTTTCGATGAACGTTTTGATCCATCAAGAACATAGATACCGGTAAGAGGAAAATGTACCTTTTCGGCATAGTGCATGATGGCACTCTTTAACTCACCCTCTTCAAGAGGAACAAACTTGTTAAAAAGGGGCATGATCCAGGTGGGAGCGACATACTGAAGCAGCAGAGAGATAACAGTAATCCCACCCCATGCCCAAAGCCAGGCCATGGAGCCTCCCTCTTCAAAAAACCAGAGTAGTGCGCCAAGCAGAGGAGTCCCGATAAGAAGAGCAAGCAAAAGCGTTTTCAGGATATCAACAGCAAAAACTCCGGGTGTCGTTTTGTTAAACCCAAATTTCTCCTCGATGACAAACGTTTTATAGATGCTGAATGGAAGATCAATCAACGACTGAATCAACAGCAACGCACCAATATATAGCACGCCGGTAGCTACCGGATGAAAGCCGTACCCCCTTAAAAAATGGTCGAGCAGATTAAATCCACCCAGAAACCAGAACAGAAGAAGCACAGAGAGATCATAAGCTGAGCTGATCAGGGAAAAAATGGTTGAAACACGCAGATAATCCCGTGATTTGCTGTAGGATTCCTCGTCAAAAACTTCTCTGAACTCAACAGGGAGAGGAGCTTCCGCTGCCTTGAGATTAAGCAGTTCCGAAACCAGTTTAACGAGAAAAGTAATGACAAGCGTAGAAAAAACAACTAGGCCAAAAAAGTTCATAACAACAGAAAATATTTATAAAATAAGGATCACTCGTCAAGAAAGCGCTTTTGCAAATCCCCGTATGTTTCGATCCGCCTGTCACGTAAAAAAGGCCAGTGCGACCGGTAATACCCTATCCGGCTCCTGTCGCATGCAGCAAGAAGAAGAGTTTCATCGTGGTGTGAAGCTTCAGCCATGATTTGCCCAAAGGGATCACAGACAAAGCTGTTACCCCAAAACTCCAGCTCCTCTTCTGTGCCAACCCTGTTGGCTGCCGCAACAAAAACTCCGTTAGCTATAGCATGGCTCATCTGTATGGTTTTCCATGCCTCCTGCTGTATACGACGCACCTCAGAGGAGAGTTCTCCGGTTGCCCATCCAATCGCCGTTGGATAAAAAAGAATTTCTGCCCCCTTGAGCGCAGTCAACCTTGCAGCTTCCGGGTACCACTGATCCCAGCAAATCAAAACACCAATAGTGGCATATCTGGTTTTAAAAACCTTATAGCCAAGGTCGCCTGGTGTAAAATAAAACTTCTCATAAAAACCAGGATCATCGGGAATATGCATTTTACGATACTTGCCCAGATAGCTTCCATCCGCATCAATGACAACCGCTGTATTGTGAAACAATCCCCTTGCCCTTGCTTCAAAAAATGAGGCAACAAGAACTACCTCAAGTTCACGGGCCAGCTCCTGCAGCACAATTGTGGAGGATCCGGGTATTGGCTCGGCATAGGCAAACGACTGATAATCCTCTGTCTGGCAGAAATAGCGGGTAGTGAAGAGCTCCTGCAAACAGATAATCCGGGCACCCCGAGATGCTGCCTCCCGAATTTTCTCACAAGCCTTCAGAAAATTCGCAGCCGGATCGCTCTGGCATGAGGTCTGAACAAGAGCAATAGTAACACTATCAGAATGCATACATAAAAAAACGTTTTAAAGAAGAAGGCCAGCGGCCAGAAGAATCCCGTGTATAGTCATCAGCTTTCCTGTCCCCGCCAGAACATTGTTCAGCTCCTTCCCCTCACTTGCATAGAGTTGTTTAATCATTTTGATAGCCAGCGGCAACGAAAAAAGGGAGAGCAGACCCCACGCCGAATAACCATTCAACCAGAGAAAGCCGGGAACAAGATAGGCGACAACCGTTAATGCAACATAGAGTCTGCGTGCCCATTCGCCACCAATACGGGCAGGCAGTGTCATTTTTCCCACCTTACGATCAGTGGCAATGTCGCGTATATTGTTGACCAGAAGAATATTGACAGAAAAAGAACCTGGAGCCACAGCCGCGATAAGTACTGGAACGGAGATATTGAGAGCTTGCACATAGTAGGTACCTCCTACAGCTACAAGGCCAAAAAAAATAAACACAAACAGGTCACCAAGACCGGAATAGGCTATTGGATACGGGCCTCCGGTATAGCCCCAGGCAAAAAGAAGAGAGAGAATCCCGATAATGAAAATTGGCCATCCCGCACTATAAACCAGATAAAGGCCGAGAAGAAAAACCCCGCCAAGCAGAGCCACCGACACCCGTATCATAGTCTTCTCACTGATAATGCCGGCAGCTACAGTTCTTATCGGACCAACCCGGTCGGAGGTATCGGCTCCCTTCCGAAAATCATAAATTTCGTTAATGAAATTGGTTGCCACCTGAATACCAAGTGCACAAACAAGGGCTACAAAAGCAGGAAGCAGGTGAAATCGACCGGCAACAGCCGCAAGAGCAGAGCCAAGAACAACCGGCACTGCACCGGCGGGCAAAGTTTTTGGACGGATCGCAAGCATCCATGCCTGCAATGATGAAAGTAATGGCACACCGTTATCAGCTGTTTTCAGATGCATTCTTTTTTTCCTTTGGCTTTTTAACGCTGCTGAAAGTATGCCGGATTTTTTCACCAGGTTTTATATAGGTTAAACTATGACGCACAGCCATGGCCGCATCACTCAACCCGGTCTGGATAATTTTAAGCTTTCCCGGGTAATAAGCGATATCACCCGCAGCATAAAGCCCGTCAACTGATGTTTTCATATGACTGTCAACAACAAGAGCATTATCGGTCAGCTCAAGATCCCATTCAGCCAGGGGGCCGATATTGGACTTGAAACCGATCAAAAGCAGCAGGCGATCGGCTGCCAAACAATGTGTTTTCCCTTTTTTAGTCCGGATGTGAACCGCAGTAAGCGATTCACCCTCTGTATCAACTCCTGTCACCTCAGTATGCAGAAAAACATCGATCCTGCCACTTTCCTTTGCCTCAAGTACCTCCCTTGCTGTTTTGCCATGACCTTGAAAATCATGCATGCGATGAACAAGAGTTACATGTGATGCCGTGTTCAGAAGTCCAATTGTCCAGTCAAGAGCGGAATCACCACCCCCGACAATTACTACCCTTTTACCAGCAAAATCTATGACATTCTTGACTGCATAAAACACAGAGCTCCCTTCAAGATGATCAATATTACTCAGTTGTGGCAGCTTGCGAGGCGAAAAAGCCCCCAGACCTGCTGCTATCAGCAAGGCCCTCGAAAGATAGACCATCCCTGACCCAACAGTAACTTCAAATAATCCATCGTCAAGCTTTCTGTATCTGGTAACTGTTTCGCCAAGAACAACTTCCGGATGATAACGCTCAGTCTGTTTCCATAAACTTTCAACCAGCCCTGCAGCAGGGACTTCCTGAAAACCGGCAACATCATAGATATGTTTTTCAGGATAGAGTGCTGCAAGCTGACCGCCAAGCTGAGGCATGCTTTCAATAATCCTGCAGCTGATATTATTCATACCGCACTGAAATGCCGCAAAAATTCCCGTAGGACCACCACCAACGATGGTGAGATCACGGATCTCTTCACCGCCATCAAAAAATAGTTTATTTATGGTCATTGATTCGAGAATACCGGATTACTGGATATTGTCCTGACTATGAGCTTTTTCAGACCCCGAATTTTTCAGATAGATCATTCCTTCAGGATCAACCATGCCATAAAGTATTGTCATCAGATGCCCCTGCTCATCAAGCTCATGAATCTCAACGTGTATTGCATCTCTTTTTCTGACCTGGTTTCCTTCGTTATCCTTGAAATAGAAGAGTGCCTTGACTCCTCCATGCGGCGTGACGCCCTCAAACTGGTAATTACCGTTGTCAAGTTCATCAAGAGCGCACCCTGGAGAAGAGGAATCTATCGGACAGGATGCGCACTGAGAATAAAAACCTTCCGCTGAATCAGCGTATTCGCAAATAGGAAATTTCATGATCTCTTGTTTGTTTACCCCCGGTATTGAATGACTGCAAATATATACATTAAAAAAATTATTGTTGTAGAGTTCAAACTTTATTGATTTCTTATCTCACGGTTTTCTACAACAGGATTAAGCAGTATAACGAATGTTAGCCAAGCGGATTATACCCTGTCTCGATGTTCGAGATGGCAGAGTAGTAAAAGGAATAAACTTTGAAGGATTACGAGATGCAGGCTCTATCCTTGAGCAGGCACGCTTCTACAATAATGAACTGGCCGACGAACTTGTTTTTCTTGATATTTCAGCCTCTCTTGAATCCCGGAGAACAACACTCGAAGAGGTCTTGAAAGTTTCCGGAGAAATTTTCATTCCTCTCACTGTCGGTGGTGGAATCAACTCCGTTGAACGAGCCAGAGAGGTTTTTCTGCATGGTGCCGACAAGGTGTCTGTGAATACTGCAGCCGTCCATGACCCAACACTGATCACCCGCATTGCTGAAAAATACGGCTCGCAAGCTGTTGTGGTTGCCATAGATATCAAAAAAACAGGCAACGATTACCTTGTTTATACCCATTCAGGGAAAATACCGACACGCTATGAAGCACTTGAATGGGCTCATCTGGTTCAGGAACTCGGTGCCGGGGAAATCCTGCTGACAAGCATGGACCGCGACGGCACCAAAGAGGGCTATGACAATGAAATTCTGAGCAAAGTATCAACCTCAGTGCACATTCCCGTCATCGCCTCAGGAGGTGCCGGCAATCTGGCACACCTCTACGATGGCTTTACCAAAGGCAATGCTGACGCAGCACTTGCAGCATCAATCTTCCACTTCCGGCAACACTCCATCCGTGAAGCAAAGGAGTTCCTGAGGGAGAGGGGCATTCCTGTCCGGCTTTGAATTAATCCGAAGGCTCGTCCTCCAGCCGCTTGCGGATATCAAGCAACTCTTTGCGACGTTGAGCATTGGCTTCAGGATAAGACAACTTGAGATCCGTCAAGGTCTTGACAATCAGTTGTGAAACAATCAGCCTCGCGTTTTGTTTGTCATCGGCAGGAACAACAAACCACGGAGCATTTTTGGTGCTTGTTGCACTAAGGCAGGACTCATAGGCCAGCATGTACTGTTTCCAGTATTTTCTCTCTTCAAGATCGGCGATACTGAATTTCCAGTTTTTTGCCGTTGCATCGATTCGATCCAAAAATCGTTTTCGCTGCTCCTCCTTTGAAAGGTGTAGAAAAAATTTAACAATTCGAGTCCCGTTGCGGTAGAGATGCTGCTCCATATCGACAATCGAGCGTAAACGATGTTCCCAGACTTTTCCTCCATTGATCAGCTCATCCGGGATACCTTGTACTAAAAGTATTTCAGGATGAACTCGAACAATAAGTACCTCCTCATAATAAGAGCGGTTGAATATACCGATATGACCCCGAGGTGGTAACGAGCGGTTGCTCCGCCACAAAAAATCGTGATCAAGTTCCTGTGCTGAAGGATGCTTGAAACTGAAAACCTGGCACCCCTGTGGATTCACACCCGTCATCACATGCCTTATGACTCCATCTTTTCCAGCAGCATCCATCGCCTGAAAAATCAGCAACAAAGCATAACGGTTATCAGCATAATGCACCTGCTGCAGTTTGCTCAACTGTGCAACATGATCGGCAAGCAGCTCTTTATACTCTTTTTTTGAAGAGTAAACCGGTTCGATTCGAGTGGAACGTTTACCAAGATTCACCTTTTCGCTTTCACGAATCCTAAGATCATCAAGGTCTTTCAGCATAAGCATGCTCCTGTCATGGTAGATTACTCTCGTTTTAAGCGTTTTTTAAGCTTGTGTTAATTTTCTTTTAAGCTTCTATTCATTAAGATGTGACTGGTTGATTGCGCAGCATGCATCTTCCCGACATTTCTGCCGATATGGTAGCACTTCATAGAATTTATGTTTTTTTACATCACTTTTTTACATCGAATCTTGCTGACGGCAACAGAGTGATGTCACATTGTTGTGCGTGTGCGTTCAACACTCTTGTTTGACCGGCAGTTTTACAGCCCTGTGTCATAAAAAGTTAACAGAAACATCCATTTATCGAGGATAATGCGCCGTATAGAGCTGTAATAGAAGAATTTATCTTGCTGCATCTCTCTTGTTATTGCTATCTCTTGTAATAATACATCAATTAACCTTAACTCTCCAACATCAAAAAAAGAACAACGTATGAAAAAAATTACCGTTGCATCGATTGCTTCGCTCTGTATGCTGCCAGCACTGTTCTGGAGCCAGGATGGTTCCGCTGTTCCAGCATTTGCGCGAAAATATCAAACATCCTGCTACACCTGCCATTCCGGGTTCCCGAACAGGAATGCTTTTGGTGAGGCGTTCAAGAATAATGGCTATCGCTGGCCGGGTGGAGAGGAAGAGGATCATGCCAAACAGGAACAGACAAAAATAGGATCCAATGGCTGGAAGCAAACATTCCCTGACTCTCCCTGGCCTTCAGACATCCCAGGCTTTGCTCCATTTGCACTCTACATTACTGGCCCTCTGGTTAACTATGCTGATCAAGTTAAAACTAGTATTGCTACAAAAAGTAGTCAAGCCGGTACAGTAATAACACCAGAAACTTTTTACCAGGGTGGCCCTATTGATGCCCGCATTTTGTTTGGCGGAACAGTCGGTGAAAACCTCGGTGTTGTAGGTACAATAGAAGGCTTTTCAAATAAATCGACAACCACCAACCTGCGCGTAACATGGTCTTTTTCTCCCGGTGTAAACCTTGGTTTTGGTAATGGATTCAGTGCTTTCTCAGGCCTGTTCACTCCAAATTCCGTTTATACCAATGTGTTTCCTGCTTCAGGCACAAGCACTGAGTTGAACTATGTAGCAGGCGGTAAGGAGGGTGGGCTCAATTTTATCGCTGGTATTGCAAGTGCAACTACCTCTACATCTCCTATTCCTAACGTTACATCCGACAGGTTTGACGACACCCGGTATATCAGACTGAAATACAAATTATTTGGTGCGGGCCTGTTGAGCGGCGCTGGCGGTACCTACGGCAATGAATTTGTCGGTCTGGACAACAGCCTGGCTATTGGTGCAGGTCTTGTCAGTGCACGGCAAGGTATTTTGCTTAGTAATTTTGATCCTATTCCAGGCCCGCTTCCTGCTATTGCGAGTACTACAGAAACACTGGTCTATGGAGTAGATATCGCAGGTAACTATGGCAATTTCACCGGCGGTGTCGCTTACAGTAAAGATCGCGATTTAGGCCTTAATAACTATGCTGTTGATGCTGGGTACTATGTTTATCCATGGCTGCTACCAAGGGTCACCTTTAAGAATCTTGGCGTAACAGGTGCTTTGAACAACCCTACCATAGCGCTTTCACTGACAGCATGGCTGAGAGCTAATGTCTCTCTGGCGGCTTCCTATACGGCTAATACACATAATGTTGCCCCGTATATTACCACGGCAAACGGAACGACCTTGAACACTGATGGACGGAACAATGCAAACACTTTCAAGCTGACAGCTGGATTAGTGTTTTGATGAAGAGTTGACTTAATTGTATTCAGGTTTCAAAGGGCAGGTTCACTACTCCATCACTCGTCAACCGGATGGAGGGTGGACATGCCTTTTTTTTTGATGTTTGCAAAAAAACAGTATCGTTCTTTAGAATGAATCTATAATCAATCGGAAGATCCTCACAAGCGACAGGGGAAAACAGAGCTTATAACAACAACCCAGCATATGAAACTTCTTATTATTGAAGATGAACCAGGAATAGCAGGTTTTCTGAAGGAAGGACTTGAGGAAGAGCATTTTGCTGTCGATATCGCTGACAATGGCAAAATCGGTCTTGATCTGGCCATGACTAACGACTATGACCTCATCATTATTGACTGGATGATTCCCTTTATAAGCGGCGTTGAGGTCTGCCGAAAAATACGCAAATCCGGCAACGAAGTCCCGATAATGTTTCTGACCGCTAAAGACACACTCGAAGACGTGGTATTCGGCCTTGATGCCGGGGCGAATGATTACATTAAAAAACCTTTTGCATTTGAGGAACTGCTTGCCCGTATCAAAGTCCAGCTCAGAAACAACACTCAGAATGATGACTCATTAAGTGCTGGAACCCTGAACATGAACACTGTTACTCATCAGGCATTCTGTAGTAATAATGAAATCACCCTAACACCTAAGGAATTTTCCCTGCTTGAATACCTTGTGCGAAATAAAAACAAGGTATGCGTTAGAAATCGCATCATGAACGATATCTGGAATATCCCTTTTGAGACCGACACATCCGTAATTGATGTCTATATCACATTGCTGCGAAAAAAACTCGACAGCGCTGGATGTGGAAACATTATTCAAACAATCCGTGGCATAGGGTATATCGTTCGTGAATCCTGAAAAAAAAGTATGAACCAAACAACAACCCAAGCAATCCCGGTTCCCTCCATATTCACAAAAGCATTGAGGACACTGAGCTTACGGCACCGCATTGCCCTCTACTATACCATTACGACGGCATTGCTGATTGCCATTGTTTTTACAATACTTTTCTTCATGGTTGAAAGTACCGTCTATAAGCAATTCGATGAAGAGATCAATAAAGAGGTTTCAGAAATTCTTTCAGATGCACACGCAACAACTCATGATTTCACAAGTTTTGCGCGCTTTAAAAATTTTATTGATGATAAAGAAGTCAATTACGGTAACAAAGATCACGACGATAAGGAAACAGCAAAAGTTGACACTGAATTTATTCAACTGATGAACAATAGTGGACAGGTCATGAATAAGTCAGTAAACCTTTCCCGAAATGTTTTAATGTTTTATCCAGGTCTTACGACCCCTGCGTATTTCAGTAGTAGCGTTCTCGGTTCAACGGTTCGCCAGATACAACTTCCCCTGCTCAATAACCAGGGCATAATCAAAGGCTATCTTCTTGTTGCTGTTCCACTGAAAAACGCGATTATTGTCTTGCATGACCTGCAGAACGTCTTTCTGTTTTCATTTCCCGGTATCATTCTAATACTTTTTGTTCTTACCCGATTGATTGCTGGCAGAAGCATACGCCCCATCGAAATGGTTATTGCGACTGCTGAAAAAATGACACAGGAAAACCTCCATCAACGTATTGGTCTGCCGCGTCATCATGATGAATTATATCGCTTGTCAGCGACCATCAACGCCCTGCTCGACCGAATGCATGAAGCATTTCAGCGTGAAAAGCAGTTTACAGCCGATGCTTCACACGAACTGAAAACTCCCCTTGCGGTGATCAAAGGAACCCTTGAAGTGCTGGTTCGCAAACCAAGAGAGCAAGAACACTATGAAACCAGAATTCAGTTCTGCCTGAAAGAGTTAAACCGCATGGCACAACTGATCGACCAGCTCCTTATGCTTGCCCGATATGAGAGTAACAGAATGGACCCCCGTATAGAGCAGGTAAAACTCTCCCTGGCTCTTGAAAGAGTTAAGGGCCGCCTACAACCCGTTGCACTTGAAAAAGAGATCTTGTTCAAGGTTTTTGGCACTGAAAATGCATTCGTAGCTGCAGACCCTTCAATGCTTGAAATAATTCTTGAAAATATTCTCTCAAACGCAATCAAATACTCTCCTCCCCGGTCAATGATAACAATTACCATGGAGAGGAAATCGAGTAGTCTGGCATGCAGTATTACCGATCAAGGTATCGGAATCCCTGAAGAAAAACTCAACGCCATTTTTGAACGTTTTTACCGTGTGGATGAGTCAAGAAACTCCGGCACAGGAGGATTCGGACTTGGATTGTCCATCGTAAAAAAACTTGCAGACCTTCAACAGATCAAGGTCTCAGTAACAAGCAGGGAAAAGATTGGAACCACTTTTACATTGACATTTCCATCGGCTTAGCAACTATTCCGAATCTCTTTCCTTGTGGCTCCCTTTTATTGAAAACTCTGTGCAAGTGCATTTTTTGCTTGTGGATGCCCCTGCTGAGCTGCTAACCGATACCATTGCAATGCATCAGGATTGCTTTGTTTGACCCCTTGACCATGGAAATACATCTCCCCTAAGTAGAATTGAGCGTCAGCATTGCCCTGTACAGCCGCAAGCCGGTACCATTTAAGCGCTTTAGCCATGTTTTGTGCAACACCTTCTCCTTGATAGTACATCCCCCCAAGATTGCACTGACCATAAGCGTATCCCTGATCAGCCGCCAAACTATACCATTTCAGCGCTTCAGTATTGTTTTTGGCAACACCTTGGCCCTGATAGTACATCAACCCAAGATTGTATTGAGCCTGCACAAGCCCAGAGCTGGCAGCAAGCCTGTACCATTTCACTGCTTCAACATTATTTTTGGGAACACCTTGTCCCTGATAAAACATAGCTCCCAGGTTAAATTGAGCCAGTGCAAGGCCCTGCACGGCGGCAAGTTGGTAGAGTTTTGCTGCTTCATCATAACTTTTAGTGACTCCCTCTCCCTTGTAATATCCATTGGCAAGGTTGAACTGAGCCTGTGCAACTCCATGACGCGCTGCCATGATATAATATTTCATGGCTTTTCCATAGTTTTTTCTGACACCCTGACCTTGATAGTACATCCAGGCGAGATTATACTGAGCCTCTGACAGCCCCAACATAGCCGATTTGCGATACCAATACACCACTTCAGCATCATTTTTGGTGACACCCCGGCCTTGATAGATCATCGTTCCAAGATCGGACTGGGCCTGAGCCAGTCCCTGTTCAGCAGCAAAACGATACCATTTAACGGCTTCAACATCATTTTGCGGAACACCAAGACCTTGAGAATAGATGGATCCGAGAGCATACTGAGCCCTTGACTCTCCATGGTCAGCCGCGGTATGATACCATCTCAATGCGGCATCAGTATGCCTTTTGGTAACTGCATTGCCTAGATCAGATATCATACCGGTATTTGGAGTTATTGCCACTCCTTGTGCAGCAGCCCTGCGATACCATTTAACGGCTTCAACATCATTTTGCGGAACACCCTGACCTTGAGAATAAATAGATCCGAGAGCATACTGTGCCTGAAATAGACCCTGATCAGCTGCTTTGTGGTACCATTTTAGAGCTTCAGCATAGTTTTGCGGAACACCCTGACCTTGAAAGTACATCTCCCCAAGATTGTACTGAGCGGGCGCAAATCCCTGTTCAGCTGCTTTGCGATACCATTTCAGCGCTTCTGAATAGTTTTGTGCAACACCCTGACCGCTTTGGTACATAGACCCAAGATTGTACTGAGCCTTTCCAAACCCTTGTGCAGCCGCAAGTCCATACCATTTCGCAGCTACCACATAGTCTTTTATAACTCCTTGACCGCTCTGGGAAAGCTCCCCAAGCTTGTTCTGACCCAGTACAAGCTTCTGATCAGCCATACGCTGATAATACGGGAGAGCTTCATCGAAGTTTATTATAACCCTTGGAGAGTTGACAAGGTTGTGAACATACTCCAGCCTCTGCATAGCCGCCCTGCGATACCATTGCTGCGCTTCTGCATAGCTTTGCGAAACACCAAGGCCGTTTTCATATAAGGTACCAAGATTGAATTGAGCCTGTACCAAGCCCTGCATAGCAGCTAAATAATACCATTTTGCTGATTCAGCATAGTTTTGTGTAACACCTTGTCCCTTGGCGTATGCTACCCCGAGGTTATTCTGACCCACAGCAAGACCGTCATCCGCCATAAGCCGGTAACAGGTCAAAGCTTCAACATCTTTGCTCTCGCTTCTTTGACAGCTGGTATATATCACTCCGAAATTGTACTGAGGCTCAACTCGCCCCTGCCCTGCCGTAAGGAGCAGCTTATTTCTCGCTTCAAGGGACTCTGCTCTCAATGCCCCACAGAGAAGTAGTGAGAAGACGAATGATATAACTATCTTTTTCAATGTTATTCCAATAAACCTTTTTTATACAAAAGCATACGTTACACAACTTTCCAGCGCTATCCTATGAGGGAATTTGGATGTTAAGTAATAGTGCTGTAATATTCAAACCAACAAATTAACACGACAAAGGGTAAATCCTTTCCCACCCTATTTCCATCCACCCCCCAATGCTTTATAGAGGTCAATCCGGTTGGTCAGATTCTGCTGACGTACCAGAATCTCGTTCTGCTGCGCAGCATAGAGAGATCGTTGTGCATCCAGCAGAACAAAGTAACTGTCGATGCCATGGGCGTAACGGGCCTTCACGATCGTACAGGCCTGTTCGCTGGATTTGACAAGTGCTTGCTGGGCGTGCAACTGCTCGGTGTAGGTTGCACTGGCCACCAAAGCATCTGCAACTTCCCTAAATGCAGTCTGGATGGTTTTTTCGTATTGTGCGATGGCAATATCGCGGTTGGTTTTTGCCAGTTTGAGGTTGGAGATCAGTCGCTCTCCCTGAAAAATCGGCAAGTTCACCTGAGGGGAAAAGCTCCAGACACTGCTCGAGCCCGTCACAAAGAGATTGGTAAGGCTGCTGCTGGCAAACCCTGCGGAACCGGTAAGGCTTATGCTCGGGAAGAAGGCTCCCCGTGCTGCCCCAATATTGGCGTTTTCAGCTTTTAGTGCATATTCAGCCTGGCGGACATCTGGACGGTCCAATAAAACCGGTGATGGAAGTCCCACGGGAAGCACTTCCATCACCTGAACAGAGCTGAGACTTTCGGGCTTGAGGAGTTCAGGATCAATTACCTTTCCGACCAAAAGGGTAAGGGCGTTTTTGTCCTTTTCCGCCTGACGTTGATATTGGGCACGGTTTGCCCTCGCGGTTTCAACCACAGTGCTGGCTTGTGACACGTCCAGCTGAGACTTCGCTCCCACATCGAAACTGCGCTTGATGAGATCGAAAGTCTCATGCTGAGTCTTGAGTGTGTTTTCAGTCAGTTGCAGCAGTTCGCTATCGGCAAGATAGGTGAGATAGGCATTTGCTACCTCAGCAATCAGGCTCGTTTGGGCAGCCTTACCTCCTTCTTCCGTTGCAAGATACTGGTTCAAGGCGCGGTTGCTGAGAGTGTGAACGCGCCCGAACAGATCTAATTCATATGCCGTGACACCGATGCCGGAGGTATATGTCGAAATAGTTTCCGTTGTTCCGGCAGGGCTGGTGCTTTCCGATAACCGTTGTCGAGTGGCGCTACCCGATGCGTTAACAGAAGGCATAAGATCTGCACGCTGAATGCGATAGGTGTTGCGGGCAGCTTCGATGTTGAGCGTCGCTATCCGGAGGTCGCGGTTATTGGCAAGGGCAGCTTCAATGAGGCTCAGGAGCTTTGGCGATGTGAACATGCTCCGCCATCCGATGTCAGCGACATGCGTTTCTCCTGCAACTTCAACAGCCAGCTCGGGCCCAACCCCCGCAGAGGGCGACCATTGTGTGGCAACAGGCGCCATTGGGCGTTCATAGCGTGGAGCCAGTGAACAGGATATCAGCATGGTGGCAGCCAGGCAAACAGGAATCAGTAGTTTAACGGTCATGGCTCGATCCCTTATCTTTTTGGTTTTCGGTCAGTTCGGTTACAGGCTTCCCTGTAAAAAGGGATTGTACCAAAATGTAAAACAACGGAACGAAGAAGAGTGCCAACACCGTTCCCGACAACATCCCTCCGATGACGCCGATACCGATGGCGTGCTGGCTTGCCGAACCTGCTCCAGAAGAGAATGCCAGAGGCGTTACACCGAGAATGAAGGCCATGGAAGTCATAACAATCGGGCGTAAACGTTGTCTGGCGGCAGTCAGGGCTGCCTCCTTGAGGTTAACACCTTGTTCGTTGAGGGATTTGGCGAACTCCACGATAAGGATGGCATTTTTTGCTGTAAGGCCTACGGTGGTCAGCAGGCCCACCTTAAAGTAGACATCGTTTGAGAGAGCTGCAAGGGAAGTTGCGAGAACCGTTCCAAGAACACCAAGCGGCACCACCAGCATGACGGCGAGTGGCACGGTCCAGCTTTCATAAAGAGCGGCAAGGCAGAGAAAAACAAAAAGCAATGAGAACGCATAGAGTAGCAGTGTTTGCTGTCCTGCTGCCCGCTCTTCGTAAGAAAGACCAGTCCATTCAATGCCAAAGCCTTCAGGAAGCTTTGATGCCAATTGCGTCAATACAGTCATCGCATCACCTGAACTGACACCAGGAGCTGAAGCTCCCTGGATATTGACCGACGATATGCCATTGAAACGCTCCAACTTCGGCGAACCGAAGCTCCATCGGCCAGTGGAAAATGCAGAGAAGGGCACCATGTCTCCATTGGTGTTCCGGATGTGCCAGCTATTGAAATCTGCAGGGTTCATGCGAAATGGAGCATCACCCTGCATAAATACTTTTTTGATGCGACCATCATGAATAAAATCATTGACATAAGAGGATCCCCAGGCCGTCTGCAGGGTGGTATTGATGTCAGCAATGGAAAGGCCAAAGGCGCTGGCCTTTTCGTGGTCGATGTCAATCTTGTATTGCGGAACATCTTCAAGACCGTTGGGCCGCACTCCGATCAGTGCGGGATTTTTTGCAGCCAGGCCCAGTAACTGATTTCGGGCATTCATCAGCGCCTCGTGACCTTTGCCCTTACGATCAACAAGCTGGAAATCAAAACCGGAAGCATTGCCAAGCTCCATGACGGCGGGCGGGTAAAATGCAAAGATCATGGCATCCTTGACGCTTGAAAGGGTTGCCATGGTACGGCCGGCTATTGAGGCGACATCTTGTCCCTTTTTTTTGCGCTCACTCCAGTCTTTCAGTTGTACAAAGCCCATGGCCGAGTTTTGGCCCTGACCTGCAAAACTGAAGCCAGTCACACTGAAAACGCTTTGAACGACATCTTTTTCCTGGTTGAGCAGGTAGTTTTCCATGACTTTCACACTTTTGAGTGTCCGTTCCTTTGTTGCTCCTGATGGGGTGGAAAGCTGAACGAACATGAACCCCTGGTCTTCTTCGGGCAGAAACGAGGTCGGAATCCGCGATAAGACGATGCCCAGCACTATCACGCCCAACATGAATGCCGTAAGCGAGGGTTTGACATTGCCGGACATAACCCTCGACCCGTTGACATATCGTTCGCGGTTGACATTGAACAACTCATTGAACCAGACAAAGAAACGTCCGACGATGCCTTTGCCGGAAAGATGCTCGCCCTTGGGCTTCGGCTTGAGGAGACTGGCACAAAGGGCAGGCGTCAAGATCAGTGCTACCAGAACAGAGAGGAGCATGGCCGAGACGATGGTAATCGAGAACTGACGGAAAATCGTACCGATGGAGCCTTTAAAGAAGGCCATTGGCACAAATACTGCCGAAAGCACAAGGGCTATTCCGATCAGAGCACTTGAAATCTGCTGCATGGATTTTCTGGTGGCCTCCAGAGGAGAGAGTTGTTCCTCCTCCATAATGCGCTCAACGTTTTCGACCACAACAATGGCGTCATCCACCAGCAATCCGATAGCAAGCACCATGGCGAACATGCTGAGGGTGTTTATAGAGAACCCGAAAGCTGCCATGACTCCAAAGGTACCCAAAAGCACAACAGGCACCGCGATTGTGGGAACCAGAGTCGCACGGAAATTCTGTAGAAACAGAAACATCACGAAGAACACAAGTATAATTGCCTCGAACAAGGTATGAACGACACCTTCGATGGAGGTCTTGACAAAGGGCGCAGTATCAAACGGGAAAACGACTTGAACTCCGGGCGGCAACAACGGCTTCAGTTCTTCCATCCTGGCTTTCACCAGGTTTGCGGTATTCAGGGCATTGGCCCCGGTCGCGAGAGTTATTGCCATGCCGGCTGCGGATTTGCCATTGAAGCGTGTTGTCATATCATAGTTTTGCACTCCAAGTTCGATGCGAGCGACATCCTTGAGGCGAACCTGGGAACCGTCGGTATTGACCTTCAGCATGATTTTTTCAAAATCTTCAACGCTTTTCAGACGGGATTGGGCTGTAATCGTGGCATTCAGCTGTTGTCCTGGTACCGATGGTGTTCCACCCAACTGACCGGCAGAAACGTCAGCGTTCTGGGCACTTATCGCCGTCTGTACCTCGGTGGTCGTGAGGTTGAAACTGGCAAGCTTGTAGGGATCAAGCCAGATACGCATGGAATAAGGTTGACCGAACACCTGAATGTTTCCTACACCGGGGACGCGGCTCAGCGGATCGAGTATTTTGGAGTTCAGGAAATCGTTCATGGTGAATTCATCGACGCGACCATCGTCCGAATAGACACCAACAACCATCAGAAACCCGGTATCCCCTTTGGTGACTTTTATTCCCTGTTGCTGGACTTGCTGCGGCAGGTTTGACATGATGGATTGCAACTTGTTCTGTACCTGAACCTGGGCTATATCAGGGTTGACTTCCGGCTCGAATGTCAATGTAATGGTGACATTACCGTTGGAATCGCTTCCTGCACCAAAATAACGGAGGTGGTCAAGACCGGTTAGCGCCTGTTCAATAACCTGCGTCACGCTGTTTTCGACCGCCTCGGCAGAAGCTCCCGGGTAGGAAGCGTTAATATTGATGGTTGGCGCCGCAATGCGTGGATACTGTTCAACAGGAAGGGTCTGTATGGCAATGAACCCACCCAGCATAATACAGATGGAGATCACCCACGCAAAGACGGGTCGGTCAATGAAAAATCTGGACATGAGCGAGAGATTACTTGAATGAATGAAATTATCTGGCAGGAACGGCAGATTGTGCAGCCTCTACTGTTTTCACCTTCATGCCTGGCTGGATTTTCATGATACCTTCATAAACGACCTTCTCGCCAGCCTTGAGCCCACTCGTGACCATCCATTTGTCACCGATGATTTCCGAAACTCCGATCGGACGTTGATTTGCCTTGCCATCTTTCCCGACGACCCATACCGAAACCGTGCCGTCAACATTTCGGCTCACCGATTTCTGTGGAACGAGAATGACCTGTTCGTCTTTCCATTGCTCCAGACGTGCATGGACAAACATGCCGGGAAGAAGCTCGTAGTTGGGATTGGGAAACAGCACCCGAAGCAGAACCGTTCCGGTGCCCTGGTTGATCGTCACATCCGAAAATTTCAGCTTACCTGGCAGGGCAACTGTTTTGCCGTCTACCAGAAGACGGACGGGAGCCCCGCTTTTCAGATCAGGATGATGCTTTCGCAAGAGCATCAGTTCTTCACTCGACTGGGAAACGTCCACATAGATCTGGTCAAGCTGCTGTACAAGAGCCAAAGCCACAGACTGATTGGCATTAACCAGCGCTCCTTCTGTAACCTTCGATTGCCCGATGCGTCCGGAAATCGGAGACATCACTTTGGTATAGTCAAGATTGATTCTGGCAGTCGAAACATCAGACCTGGCGATGGCGACATCGGCTTGGGCCTGGGCAAGGCTTGCCTTTGCGTCATCATATTCCTGTTTGCTGACCCCGCCGATGGTCACCAGCTCGGTATAACGAGCTGCCTTAGCCTGGACGGACTTGAAGTTTGCCTCGGCTTTGCCGAGGTTGGCGCGGGTGCTGTTATAAGCTGCCTGATACGGTGCGGGGTCAATCTGATAGAGTTGCTGACCTTGCTTGACCAGACTGCCTTCCACGAAAAATTGCTTTGTGACAATGCCGCTGACTTGAGGGCGTATCTCCGCGACCCGTATGGCCGAGGTTCGACCCGGAAGGTCTTTGGTCAATACCACAGGCTCGGCCTTCATGGTTACAACACTGACCTCCGGTTTAAAATCTGAACCCATGCGCTCAGCTGGCGAACCTTTATGCCAAAGGTACCAGGAGGCAGCAATCGCGGCAACAAGTAATCCTGCAATGATATAAGACCTTTTCATGATGGAGCTTATCCTTTATGTGGTGTGTATAGTTGGTGCTTGACTCTCGAGATGACTTGCATACATCGCCCGGATACCCTCCAGGAACGAAAACCGCTCCTGCCTGCTCCAGTTGACCAAGCCGAACCATTCATGGCAATTGAATCCGATAAGGGCAAAATAGACTATGCGGGCGGCTTCAGGCTTCTCTCCAGCTTCCATGGCTTTCAGGTCATGAACTGTCCATTCCCGCATCTTCCGCTGGAGTGAGAGTTCACTTGACATTGAGGAGGATACTGCCAATGCAACAGCTCGTTCAATATCATCCGGAGCTTGCTCCGCCCGCTTGATACGTGCAAAAAGCTCAGGATGGGGAGTTTCTGCACATTCCCGGACAAGTATGTCGATACGCTCTTTATCCCGTTGAAACTGGCGATCGATAAGTGCCTCAAGGAGAGCTGTCTTGGATTTGTAGTCATACACGACTCGGGATTTGCTGATTCCTGCCTCCCGGGCCACTGCGTCGATAGATAAGCGTGATACCCCGAGCTTGACGACAACGCGCTCAATTGCATCCAGAATTTCGTGAGTGTTGACTTTCTTGGTTCTGGCCATGATACTTTCCCCTTGAATTTGTTGGCACCAATTTAAAAGCGATCGTTCTTTTATGCAATTTATTTTTAAAATGTTTGCCGGAACAATGAAAATAAAAGAGAGGTAACGAATGAGGTGGAAAAACTGAACCTTGTAGCGGGTGGTTCAGGAAAATCGTTGGAAAATGGGAACTGCCCTTATTATGTACCTTCGGGTGCTTTGAAAAAGGGGTCATTGTTATTGCTGGTATATGCTTTACCTGCAACGTCATGCCCAATGACTTTCGTCTTTCGCGGACAAATGCAGAGAGATCATTCATAGCTACTGAGATACCTGAGCGGGTGCATACCACAATTATTTACAAACGTATTCTGCCATCAACCCTTGCTAATGGTCATCCGCTGCGCCAACTGATGAAAATATTCCCGTGACCAGATTTTCAAGGCATCAGCAGCACCAACAAACCGCGATACATCTCTTATGGCCAGTGTCACATCGAGGAAATCGATTCTCTCTTGCAACTGCAGGCGAAAATCCTGTTCAGAGAGTTGAAACTCCATAAAATGACTGCTCTGTTGAGCTCGACTGACAAAATGGGATAAATTAAGCTGAACCCCTTTCCTGACATACCATTCGAAATCGTACCAGTCCCGCACTTTTACACGGCTCTTCCAGTTCCTGAAAAACAATGCGTGCATTTTTCCAGCAAACAAATCAGGCAAACAGAAACACTTGACATAAAAAGAGAATGGTTCAAGCAGAAGTTTTTCTTCTGTTGAAAATCCCAATGGCGGGAGCGTATCAACTTCAAACTTGATTTTAACCGTTTTTTCTCCGTGCACGGCAAGAGTGAACAGGCGCGTATCACTCTTCAAAAATACCGACTCAATCCCAGTTTTTACTGTTTTCTTTTTCGACGAAATCTCAACATCAAGACCCAGTGAGAGAAATTCAGCCATTACTGCCCTGAAATACGGCTCCAGTGAAAAATCGGCGTCAGAGGTCAGCAATGAAAAATCAAGATCCTCTGAAAACCTTGGCAATCCGTAAAATATCCTAAGGCAGGTGCCCCCGTAAAAAGCGGCCCGGTCAAAAAATCCGCCACGATACAAACCGGCAAGTGCAACTTCCTGCATTACCTCCCTCAGGCCGTTAACTCTCCCTTCGGTAGTGGTCGTATCATATTTCTCGAGCATCTGACCAAGTACACTCATTTCTGTTCCCCTTTCATAGAGTTGACAAGTTTCAGCAATGACATCAACATTCTTTCTTTCATTCCCCGCATGATACATACCTCTATCACCTTCGGGTCAAAGCGGGTGATACTTTCTTCATCAAGGCGCAGGTCATCGAACAACAATTCCTGCAATTCCCTCTTCGACACGATATTCAGATTCCGGGTAAACACAAGCCTGTCACACAACGCCTTCTCTGGAGAGGCCATTAAAAAACCTGTTTTATCGGTATTTTCGACACGATCAATTCCGACTGTATAAAAATCCAAAGGAGAATGCGTATAGGAAAATTGGCCTATCCTAAGATCATACACCTTCCCCCGTCTGGTAGTCATTGAGGTCACCTCCACCACTCGCTCGGGAATAATCCCATAATGAGAAAGCGCACAATCCATCGAAACATAGGATGGCCCATAGAGGAGGTTTGCCACAAGCGGTATAGAAATGGGAATCATTGTCCGTTCAGGTGAAACGGCATAAAGCCCCTTCTTGATTGGTATTAGCCACCCTTCATCTATCAAGCGGACAATTTTATCGTTCGGTGACCTGTACTCTTTGAGCATGGAGACGAGTGCTCCGTGCGTCAGAGGCACACCGCCGAATGAGCTGAGCTTCTTTTCGAGTTGCATGAGGCCATTATTTTGCATAGATAACCGAATATTAATCGATTATCTATGCAAAATATGGATTTTCGGGTACAATAAAAAACAAGCCACTTTAAATATATTAGTTCTGAAAGCAGGTACAGGCAGAGATACAGGTATTTCCTGTTGATGAGCAGAACAAGGCCAAAGCTGCGTTGACTGAGCTGTTGTCTGATGTGAAAAATGTCAAAACACCCATAGTTGTCGAGCACATCGTGACTGACATCGACGAAATTGTTTGCCTGATCATGCAATAAAAATCATTCCCTTATCTTGATACGATACCCCATTGCTCTATAACCACGCTGGCACTTTTCCCACATTCGTGCAAGCTGCGGATTGTCATGTTCGACATAATCGTAGATACGCACATCACCCTTGTTGGCATGGTCACGGTGCAGACGCCCGGCATACTGCTGTAATGTTCCATGCCAGGAAATAGGCATGGCCAGCACCATGGTATCAAGAGGTGGATGATCAAAACCTTCGCCAATCAGGCGTCCGGTAGCAAGAATGACCCGTGGAACCGAATCATCAAGTGCTGCGAGACTTGCAAGCGTGACTGCGCGTTGCTTTTTTGTCAACCGACCATGCAGCAAAAAACTGTGCGGAATTTGATCAGCGAGTGCTTCGCGTATCAGTTCCAGTTGTTCAGTGCGCTCAGTCAACACAAGAATTTTTCGACCTTCATGATATGCAGCCAGAATATCCTTTGCAATACAGTTGTTTCGAAATGCGTCATGGGCGAGGATACGAAACACCTCCTGTATACCAGATCCCTGGGGAATTACCGGCGAGAAGAGATTGAGCGGTCGAACCTCTAAGCAAACCAGTGCATTTTCTGCCTGAAGCGCTCGGTGTCTTTATTTCAAATGAACATCAGACATACTCAACCGTTCAGCGACCACAAATAGTAGCAGCAATTACTTCTCTGATCATCAAACTCCGTTACCTGTTAGCAACGACTTCCCTTTTTCTGTAATCAGATACCGCTGTTTACTGCTAGTTGGTTTATTGGGCAAAGTTTTAGTAATCAGTCCATTTTCAATAATAGGCAGCAGATGTTTTCTGAATGCATCCATATGATTGGCAAAGCCAAGAAAAGAAAGAATTTCTTTCCTGGAATGTGGAATTTGACAATAGGTTATTACTCTGATTGGAACAGAAACAACTTGGTCGTCAGCTTGGTCGCGAACTTGATCGTTAACTTGGTCGTCAACCTCAGAATGAACTGGAAGAACCGTCAGAAAGTAGCTACACTGCTCGTCGGTCTCCAGAACAGGTTCCGGAGAAACATTGTTTTTCATGGCTCTTTTGATGGTTGGTATACCGGTACCCCTTCCTTCTGTTAAGTGCAGTTCTTTGAGAAAATCCCCCACCCGTCTGTTCCGATAATCCCGAGCGACAATTCTTCGATTTTGAGCAAGCACGATAGCCGTAACCGGGGGCACCGGTCCCGGAAAACTTAAAACTTCGATCTGCCCAGGCCAGATTTGTACTTCAATAGGTTTACCCAATTCATAGCTCTTATGGTACACTGCGTTGGCCAGAGCTTCTTCTACTGCGGCATACGGAAAGTTGAAAAACCGTTCGGCCTCCGCCTTCCCAGGAAACTTCCTGACTTGTTCCTCAATAATTGATGCCCTGATGAACGATAAGGCCTCCCGAAGCTGCACGTGTAAGGGACCTTTAAAATATCTCTCGCTGAAATCCTTTCCGGCCTCATCTTTTCGAAGTACCACTTCAATCCATGCCCTTGAAAAGAACCGTTCCGGTTCCCTCGAAAAAAACAGCAGACCTGCATTAACCGGACGTAAGTGCTCATCAGGGCCTCTGGCAATATTCATCAGCCGACAAAGTTCCGAAAACGGCATCGAAACACTTTCATCAAAAAGTTTGCTTTTTATTTCACCCAGAAAACTTCTGATCAAACCAAGGTCCAGATCATGCAGCTCAGCATTGGGATAAAGGCGGTCATCAAAAGGAATTCTTGCAGTGAGTTCCTGCAGCCTTCTGAGATTTTCACCCTGGGCACGTATGGATCAGGAACCACTGCGGATATAGTGAACGCGGGAGTTCTTCCCGGCACTCAAACTTTCCGGTGCGGAATACGGACGTACATCGCCAGCCGGGCAATAGAGAACGAGAATATGCTTCCCTTGAAAAACATAAGGGTGGATAACAGGCATATAAGGTAGCTCTATCCGATGGCTGAGCTCGGTTAGCTCTCCTTGAATGCGGTCGAGCTGGTTGGGATTTAACCCGACAGGGGGCAATACCGGACGTCCATTCTTTTCGGCAATTCCGACAATGATATAACCACCACCCCAATTATTGATATCATTGGCAAAAGCACACATTGTGTGCAGGACATCTTCAGGGTTCCATCCCTGCTTGAATTCGAGACGTTCCCACTCAATGACCTGTCCATTGACTAATTCATCGATGTTAACTGCAAGTGCCATTAATATCTTAGAATATTCACTTATTGCCGTTACTTGTTGAAATATAGCGGAAGTTCAAAAAATAATTCAATGCGGGCAGAATCAAGAAAACCTCGAAACCGTATTCCCAGCCCTGCATAGCCGACGTCTGCCTGATGCTCCGATATAACAACATCCATCCCCATCCGGTTACGGAATTTGAAACAGTCGGTAAGCGTCTTTTCGTGACTGTATATTTTCACCGGCATACCATCGAGTATGTGGGTATCAATGCCGGCATGGTAACATGATGGTGAAAAACGGAAAACCGTTATCGGAGGATAATCGATTCTGGGTTGTTCAGCACCTTTCTCGAACACAATGGAAACGGCATGAGGAACCTGAGTGGTCATTTATCCTCTTATTCACTCTTCTTCCTGTATCCCAAACCTGAGAACGATGCTATCAGCGTTCCATCTTCATCTTTTATTTCCACTTTATAGCCGCATATCTTTTTATTTTTACTCTCTTCTCTTGCTTCTGCCCTTATAGATGTTCCTGTGGGTGCTTTAAAGTAAGAGATCGACGCATTTATGCCTACAGTGGTACTTCCATCAGCATTACTTGCTACAGCAAACGCATAATCAGCGAGCGTAAATATTGCGCCACCCTGGACAATATTGATTCCGTTCTTATGCTTTTCTTCTATTTTCATTTCAACCAGCGCATATCCCGGAGATGCTTCAACTATCTCAATACCAAGCAACTGTGCGAACTTGTCGTTTTTCACATTTTTTAACATCACTTTATCCATCAGTATTTCTCATAAAAAATTAGTTTCTGCGCTAACCGACTCACCCATATATACTAAAATAAGACTTTACATTATTTTACAATAACCGCTAATTCTAAAATAAAAAGCATGGATCAACACCTGAAAGAGTCACAGGTTCCAAACCAATTTATGAATGAGAAGAAAAAGCAGTACAAGTAAAACAACTCTCAGTCAAAAAGATTGATTTGACGAAATCTCTCCAAAATGAGTTGTTTGTGTGCTGAGGGCTTAGCGATGGAGCCCCTTTTACTCCTCATAGCAACGCATCCACCAGAGGCATTCATAGATTTTTTCTGCGACCTAACTCTTCGATGAGTGCATCAAAACTTGCCTGGTAGAGATCGGCAAATTCTCCAGGCTCTTGGGAGTGGTGCCGATTTTACCTGGTGCGGTCATCGACTATCGAAGTGCATTCAGTGGCATGATGCCATGCAGAAAATCCAGCAATGGAGCGCCGCGTTCGACTACACCGACCTGGATCGGGTGATTGACCAGATGAAGGCCTGCAACGCATTCGAAAAATCCCTCAAACAGTACTAACTGCTCAACCTCTCTGACTTGGGTACAGTTTCATCACTTCTCCGATGACCATCACTTTGTGTTTTTATTATCCTAACTTTTCATGGGCCTTGGCGACCACCTTTTGATGCGGTGCGACCATTTGTTCTTTTATCATCTTGTCGAACTTTTTCCGAATGGGGGGCAGGTTAACAAACGGGGCGACGAAAGTATTCAACAATGCTGTGTTGAGTTCTGCCGGGGGAAAAGTCTTGTAAACGCCCATGCTGCGGAAAGCGCGGTGATCGGCGGCGAAGATGATACGCAGGCGACCGTAAATATCATCACGGAAGAGGTTCAGGCCTCCCACTCCGAGGAAGGTCTGCGGGCGGAGGTAGCCAGCCCGGAGGTAGGACAGCGCGCGGGCCATTAACTGGTCGAGCAGGCGGTCGAGGTCGGCGGAATTGCCGCTCTCATCGCTGACAACGCCAACAATATTGGCCCCTTGAAACCCAAAGAAACCGCTGAATATCTCCATCAGGTTAGGAACTTGACTGAATGGGCCAGAGATGACAAAGGCCACCTGCTTGCCGACCAGTACCGGTGTGTGGGTATTGAAAAAGATGCGGTCAAAAAACATCTTCCAGCGTGAGGAGAGGTAGCGGTCCACCATTCGCCCGGCATAGATAAGAACGTCCGCTGTCATAACGGTCGCTTTGTAAAATTCGATATATCCATCTTTACCCATGTAGGCGCAGCGGTAGTTTCCGGCACATTCCAGGCAACCCAGGCAACTGGCTTTGATATCAATGTCATGAATATTGACCACGGTCACTTCGCCTGCTAAAGCGCTGCGGCAGCGCGCCACCATTTTCGCCAAATTGCTGTCGGGCTGCTGCTCATCATGCAGGATGACCACCTTCTTCCCGGCGGTAGCGACTGGGTTAGGCGGAAGCTCAGACTGGTAAGAAAACTCTCGATAGGTCAAGGGCGGATATTGGCGCTGAGTGGGCACCTGGTTCTGGATGGCCTCCAGGAACTGCTGGCCGAACCGGGCGAGCTGCTGGCGACCTTCTTCCTTGAGCAGGTCATGCATATCGGGCGAGAATGAGTCGACAAAACGCATTCCCAGGTCGTCGCAGATGGCATGAATGTAATGGTGAGCCGTGTGGTCAAAGAAGTGGATGGAGGTAGAGAGCGATGCGGCGTATTTGCCAGCGAAGGCGTCCTGCGCGCAGCGTTCGAAGATCAGTTCGATGAAGCGTTTGTAGTTTGCGTGAACGATGAGGATATACAGGGGAAAGCCCCACAGGACTGCGTCTGAGGCGCGCACCTGGTCAATGACCTGATTGAAAACGGCCTGGTCGGTTTCAAGCCGCTTGATTCTTTGAGCGATATGGATGATGTTAAACTCATGCTGCGGATAGATCTTGGCCAGATAGGCCACCGACTGCATGGTGACGCTCAATTCTCCCTTTGGACTACCATTGAGAACGGTGATTTTCATTGTGATTTCTCCTTATTAGGGCTTCCCGAACAATCATTTGATTTAAAAATATCCAAATCTCGCCTCAGAACCAATTGAATCGACCAATGACACCAATTGCAGTATTTCAATAGAGCCCGACATTGATAGACTCTTCAGAGGGTAGCGATAGCATTACCGCTCCAGGGATAGCGGCTTAGCTCCTCTAATGATCCAATAAGTCTGGCTCTCAATGGATTGAGATGGATATAATTAATTTATCCGCAAACTACGTTACTTCTTTTATATGCTGTAAATAATTACTAAATAGTAGTTTATGTTGGCCGATCCATTGACCGTCCATTAGGTAAACGGCTTTATGAACATACTCTTGGCAGACATGCAACATGAAAAATTGACAGGAACCTCGCTTGATATAGCTGCAGAAAACCGTGCCGGGTTGAAACAGCTTTTTCCTTCCGTATTTACCGAAACCCGCAACGACCAGGGCGAACTGACAGAGTCCATCGACTTTGAAAAGCTCAAGGCCGAGATCGGCACTTTCAGTGACCTCTTTGAATCCCGTCGTGAACGTTACGGTATGGAGTGGCCCGGTAAAAAAGAGGCACTGCACCTGATCCAGACCCTCAGCTCCGCCACGCTCAAACCATGCCGTCAGGAGTCAGTGAATTTCGACACCACCGAAAATCTCTTTATCGAAGGCGACAACCTTGAAGTACTCAAGCTGCTCCAAACCAGCTACTACGGCAAGGTAAAGATGATCTACATCGACCCGCCCTACAACACCGGCAAGGAGTTCATCTACCCCGATAACTTCAGCGAAAGCCTTGAGACCTATCTGGAATATGCCGGGCTGATTGACGGTGATGGCAAGAAGTTCAGTACCAACACCGCCAATGCGGGGAGATTCCACACCAATTGGCTTAATATGATGTATCCAAGGCTCTATCTGGCAAGGAATCTGCTGCGCGATGACGGCGTGATCTTTATCAGCATTGACGATAACGAGGTGAGCAATTTGCGGAAGCTGTGCGATGAGATTTTTGGGGAGGAGAACCAGTTTGGTGTTTTTCTCTGGAAACGAAGACAAAACCCTGATAGCCGCAATCAGTCAAATATATCTCCTGACCATGAATATGTAATAGCGTATGCTAAAAATTCGTCAGTTGAGCTTTTAGGGGTTGATATTGATACGGCCAAGTATCAAAACCCTGATAATGATCCAAGAGGAGCATGGGCAAGTATTGATTTATCCGGGTTGGCCACCAAAGAACAGCGACCAAATTTACATTATGATATTATTGACCCTAACACAGCTATTGCTTATCCTCCAAACCCTAACAGGGGTTGGTCAAAAAGTAAAGCTGTTGTAACGCAAATGATTACGGAAGAGCGAGTTCTTTTCCCAAAATCCCCTGAAGGCAGACCGCGTGAGAAAAAATTTTTAAACGATCTAAAATCCGATATTACAGGATTTTCAACTTGGCTTGATTCAAAAGAAGTTGGTTTTACTACACATGGAACGCGGGAGTTGACAAAATTATTCGATAACAAAATTTTCGATTTCCCTAAACCTTCCAGCTTAATCAAGCTACTGGTAAAACAAACTACGGAGACTGATGATATCATCCTCGACTTCTTTGCCGGCTCAGCCACCACCGCCCATGCCGTTCTCGACCTGAACAAGCAGGACAAGGGCAACCGCAAATTCATCCTTGTCCAGCTCCCTGAACCCTGCGCACCCGAGAGCGAAGCCTTCAAAGCTGGCTATAAAACCATAGCCGATATCAGCAAAGAGCGCATCCGCCGGGTCATCAACAAGCTCAACACCGAAGAGGAAGGCAAGCTTGATCTCGACAATGCAGGCAAGCAGGATCGAGGCTTCAAGGTGCTCAAGCTCGACAAGTCCAACTTCCGCCAGTGGCAGAATCTTGAGCCGTCAGCTTCACCTAAGCGAATTCTTGAACAGCTTACCCTGCACATCGACCATATTGATGCCAAGGCAACACCAGAAGAGCTGCTCTATGAAATCCTCCTCAAAGCCGGATTTACCCTGACCGGCAGCATCGAAACCAAAACCATCACCGGAAAAGAGCTCTTCTCTGTCTCCGATGGCGCTCTTCTGCTCTGCCTCGAAGAGAGCGTTACCAAGGAACTGATTGACGCGGTCATTGAGCTCAACCCCCAGCAGTTCCTCTGCCTCGACTCCGCCTTCCACGGCAACGACCAGCTCAAAGCCAACGCCGTGCAAACCTTCAATGCCCACAACATGCAGAAGGAAAAGCACAACCAGATTCTCTTTAAAACGTTATAAGGGAGCACTATCATGGCAAAAGATTTGACAGTTTCCAATATTGACCGGCAGAACATCCTCAACAACCCATACGCTGTTGCTGAAATCCAGAAAAGCATCGGATTGAAGGGAATCGAGTTCAATGGCAAGGTTGTACTGCTCAAAGAGCAAGTTGCTGCCTTTTTTGAAGTTACCCCAAGGACAATTGACAATTATCTGTCGAAATACGAGCCAGAACTCAAGGAAAACGGTTACGAGGTTTTGCGTGGTAACTCTTTGAAAGAATTTAAGTTAACTTTTGAGGAGCAGGGTGATAGCGAAACAGATTTCATGCGGGAGATGGAAAACATCAGTTATCATTTGGCCGCAGGCAAAATAGATAAAGAGTTTCTCCGCGACCTTATTGAGGCTGTTATCAATGAGAGCTATGATGAAAACGAAGAGCTGAAACTAAGGCTCTTGAATGCCATACAGGAAGAATTATGAAACTGAAATTCGATTCAACCCTCAGCTACCAGCTCGAAGCCATAAAAAGCGTCACCGACCTGTTCGAAGGCCAGCCAGCCCGCAGCTCCGGTTTTCAGATCGATTTCGGCAAAGGGGGCAGCATGTACAACGACCTCGGCATCGGCAACGACCTGGCACTTTCAGGTGAGCTGATGTTGCAAAATCTGCACGTTGTTCAATCCCGCAACACTGTGCCAAAATCGCGGCTGCTTCAGGAAGAAGCCGCCGCTTACGACTTCCCCAACTTCTCCGTTGAAATGGAGACCGGAACAGGCAAAACATACGTCTATTTGCGCTCCATCTTTGAACTGAACAAGCTCTACGGATTCAAAAAGTTCATCATCGTGGTGCCTTCAGTAGCCATCCGCGAAGGAGTAACCAGCTCCATCAAGCTGATGCGCGACCACTTCCGGGGACTCTACAACAACGTCGCCTTTGATCACTTCGTCTACCAGTCAAAAGATCTGAGCCGGGTTCGCCAGTTTGCTGTGAATAATGAAATCCAGATCATGGTCATCAACATCCAGGCATTCCAGAAGGATGCAGGGGAGAATGTTGATTATGCTTCCCTCACCGACGAACAGAAAAAACGGCTCAATGTCATCCATCAGGAGCAGGACAGAATGTCGGGCCGCCGGCCGATTGAGTATGTTCAGGCCACCCGGCCGATTCTGATTATCGACGAGCCCCAAAGCGTGGACAATACCGAAAAGTCACAGAAGGCGATTCGCAATCTCCAGCCGCTCTTCTGCCTGCGCTATTCGGCAACCCACAGCAACCCTTACAATCTCCTTTACCAGCTTGATCCCGTTCGGGCGTACGACCTGCGCCTTGTCAAACAGATTGAGGTTATTGATGCCTCAGGCGCTCAGGACTACAACCAGACCTTTGTTCGCCTTGATGCCGTCGGTTACTGGCCCAAAACAGCCAAAACGCCGCAGGCGAAAGTGACCATTTTTGAAGACACGCCCAACGGCACCCGCGAAAAGCAGTTGAAAATAAAGCATGGCACCAACCTTGCCAGCCAGACCAACCGCACTGACTATGATGGCTATCTCGTCACCAACATCAATGCCGAACCAGACAATGAATATGTCGAGTTTCAGAACGGCATCATCATTGAGCGATTCCAGGAGTCCGGCGGCATGGCTGAGGAACGCATCAAAAGCCAGATTGAGCAGACTGTTGAAGCGCACTTTGCCAAAGAGAAAAAACTCAAAGGCAAGGGGATAAAAGTGCTCTCCCTCTTCTTTATCGACCATGTCAAAAGCTACCGCTCCTACGATGACGAGGGCAACCCTGCCAAAGGAAAAATTGCTCACTGGTTTGAAGAGGCCTTCACGGCAAATAGCAGCAAATCAATCTACGCCGGGCTAATTCCATACCAGGCAGAAGAGGTTCATGACGGTTACTTTTCAGCAGACAGAAAGAAGGGCAAGATCGTAGACCTGCTCGATACCAGCGGCACTACCGCCAAAGATGACGAGACCTACGAGCTCATCATGAAAGACAAAGAGCGCCTGCTCTCACCGGAGGTGCCTCTCCGCTTTATCTTCAGCCACTCAGCCTTGAAGGAAGGATGGGATAACCCCAACGTCTTCCAGATCTGCACCCTGCGTGAAATGGGCACCGACCGTGAACGCCGCCAGACCATTGGGCGCGGCCTTCGTCTGCCGGTAAATCTTGATGGTGACCGTGTCTATGACGACCAGATCAACCGCCTCACCGTTATTGCAAACGAAACTTTTGAAAACTTCGCCAAAGGGTTGCAGTCCGAAATTGAAACAGCCATCGATCCGAGCGGTAACTTCAAATTCGGTCGTGTTCCCCAGATCGCTTTCACTCCAGTGCTCAACACAGCAGGAACCGGCTACCTGACACAAGAAGAGTCATCAGAAATCTGGCAATGTGTTGCCGAACACGGCTTGATTGACAGCTATGGAGACATCACGACGGCATTCATGCCTGAAAAGGCTGATTTCACCTTCAACCTGCCGGAAAAATATACAGGGCTTGAAGATGCGGTCATTGGGCGCATTCAGAAGTTTCTTCCGCGTGATTTTGTGAAGGATGGGCGTGATCGCCAGAAAGTGACCTACAACAAACGGGTCGAACTGAACGATGATTTTCAGGCACTCTGGAATAAAATCAGTCAGAAAACCAGATACTCCGTTGAGTTTACAACGTCGGAACTTGTCACTCTTGCAGCGGGGAAGATCAATACAATGGGAGAGATCAAGAGGGTGTTGATTGAGATCACCAAAAGAGATCTTGAAATAAAAGAGTCCGGGCTTGAGGGAGGAAAAATAACCAGCAGCAGAACACACCTTGTCCAAAACGAGCAACCACTGCCAGATATTCTCGCCTTTTTGCAGCGCGAAACCGAACTTACCCGAGGAACATTGGTTGAAATCCTCAAGCAATCAGGCCGGCTGAAAGATTTCACCCTCAACCCCCAATCCTTCATGACAGAAACCGCCAGAATGATCAACCGCGCACTGCACGAACTGATTATCGACGGCATCAAATACGAACCGATCAACGGCCAATACTACGAAATGCGCCTCTTCGAAGCCGAAGAGATTGAAGAGTACCTCAGCCGCCTCTATACCGTACAAAGCACCGACAACCGTACCCCCTTCAACTACATAGCCTACGATTCCGGAACAGAAGAAGAGGTCGCAAAACTCCTCGATGCCGATGAGCGAGTAAAATTCTTCTGCAAGCTCCCACGCTGGTTCAAAGTAGCAACACCACTCGGCGACTACAACCCCGACTGGGCAGTCGTTGTCGATGATACTCAGAAGCTCTATCTGGTCCGCGAAACCAAAAGCACCCTCGACCGCGATAAACGCCGGTCAACCGAAAACAAAAAAGTCGATTGCGGAAAAGCCCATTTCAAGGCGCTGGGTATCAACTTCAAGGATGCAACAACAATTTATGAGGTGTTGAATCCGTAAAATGATTTATGAGCATTGTTAACGTGACATGGTAGACGCCTATACCAAGAAATCGAGCATCAAATTTTTTTACGAATAGGCTCTTATTCAAACACACTGACACTCAAAATCTGAATTAGTAACTGCCCGGCAACTCTGTTTCCCGATTCATTATATCAAAATATCCGCGGTAACTGAACAAGCGGTTTCGCTTCTGCTTAGTCAGCTCCGTCACCATCCCCAGACGGACAAGATACTCAAGTGCTTTATTCACTGTTGCCGCTGCCAGCAAAATTTATGAACGAATCATTGCTTAAATTGGTATAAATTTCGACAATAAACATGATAACGCATAAGATTTCGACTTCAACATCCATTTTTCGACAATTATGCCAGGCCAGATCCCAACCATTTCCGATAGCGAGATCACCGTTGATGCCAGCCGAAGATGGGTTGGTTATGCTGCACTTCAGCGCTCACTGGCGAGAGGCTTTTGCTTGAAGACATTTCACCCCGAGTGTGCTACCTGCCACTTATTGACCCTGAGAACAGGGTGCCACCGGAGAAGCAGGAAGCGCTATTGAGCGGATTTTACAATTTTGGGGGATGGACAATAATAGCCGAGAAGGCATAAACGTTATGGCTGCCAGAATTCTATTGCGCCGTCAGGAAGCTTTGAGAGGACTTGATCGAACGCTTTTTCGTCGATGCACTGCCTGAGAGCAGCAGCAAAACTGATGGCATCCTTAATTTCAAGCCGGCGGCGAAAAGTCAGCAGCACACCCTGCACCATAGTATATGCCTGATGCGTGCTCCCAAAGCCAGCAAGGTCACGCACTTTTATGAGAAACTTGTAGAAGTCGTCTGTTGCACGTTGATACTCCGATGGTACCGGCATGGAGTCCTCCGTTTCGGGATGATGAAGAAATAACCACGGAATGAGACGCAGGGAACAGACGCAGCTTTGAAGGGGAAATAAAAAAAGCCCGCAACGTGGTTTTTTTACAGACCCCCTGCATGATGCGGATACCCCGTTAGATCAAATGCTGTAATTTCATGGTCGAGACATTTACATAACCGCAAGGCGTCTTAAAATCTTGTATAGGCATAAGCGCTGCGTTCGTACGTATGATAAAATCAATCCTCATATCCCTACAAATGATATCTGGTCGCGCATATTCCAGCTGCAAAGAGGAGTTAACACGCCGTTCAATAGAACCCGACATTGATAGGCACTTCAGAGGGTATCAATAACAGGCGCGTGGCGTAGAGTTCCAGGGCACCTTGCCTCTGTTCGTGTGTTAGATGCGCGGGGCCGTAGACAACTTGCGGCGCTAATACGTCGAAGCCAACGAACTGCAATATACCTCGATGAATAGGACGCAAAACACCAAGAATGTCTCCGTTGAAACCGCCCTTGCGATAAGACTCCTCGGGACCTCCGGTGGTGAGGGAAAGAAAAGCTCGTCTGCCAGTGAAGACTCCCGTATTGTAGATGTGGCCGCCGCCGTAGGTGCGCTGCATGGCGAAGACACGGTCCACCCAGCCTTTGAGCGCGCCAGGAAGGCCAAACCACCACAGAGGAAATTGCCACACCATGAGGTCACACCACTCAAGCTTCTGGATCTCCGCTTCAATCTCCTCTGAGAAGCCATGCATTTCAGTGGCATACGCTTCCTCGGCCTGCTGCTTGAGGAAAGATGGATCCTTGATGGAGCTAAAGTTCTTGCGGCTCGATACAGGGTCGAACGCCATCGCATGAAGGTCGGACGTGCGAACTTCATGTCCTGCTTGCAAAAAAGTGTCACGCGCTGCACGGAACATTGATGCGTTGAAGCTAAGAGGTTCCGGGTGCCAATATACGATGAGTACTTTCATGAGTCCTTTCTGGTGGTTTAAGGATGGAAGTTAACAGTACCAAGAGCAGAGCATGAGGTTCAGTCTGATTGTCTTATCATTAATACCGGTTTTTCTGCTTACATCAACGATACTTCGCGCTTCAGGTGCAAGACTATTTAGAGTAACGGAGAGGTATTGCTAATGGCTTGAAGCATGGTCGCGCTCTAAATCATGTAATGCGGATGCCAGAGAAAATACATTATAGCGATTGAGACTGAGTAAAAATTCAACCCGGCTCATCCCGGCAAGCTCTGAGGCTCGACCGGATGACAACCTTCCCATCTCAAACAGTTTAACTGCTGCAAGTACCTTCAGTTCTCTTCCGAAAGCAGGTGCATCAGTCTTTTCTGCAAGCAGTATCTTTTCGGGAATATCAAGCGTGATGTGTTGAGCTGCCATGGTTCTCCTTTTTCTTTTCTTCAATTCAAGCCTTGCCTATATATGCAAGCATTGTTGTAACAACACACGAAACATATCAAAAATTCGCTGCACATCATAGCACCGCCCCTCAGGGCACGCACAAAGTCAGCGTACTCGCCGCGAAGCAAAAGACTTATCTTATTTATTAATTCCAGTCCATTTATACATGGCTTGCACTGCTTGACCTGGAGACCACCACTGGCTTCAATGGCTTGATGGTATTGAGCAGTTTCCCCTCGACTTGATGTGCTTCGTAAAGATCCCATCTCTGCTGAAGATTCATCCAGTAATCAGCCGATATGCCGAAAAACCTGGCGAGGCGCAATGCTGTTGCCGGGGTAACACCACGCTTGCCATTGATGATTTCATTGATCCGCTGATAAGGAACGTGAATGGCATCAGCTAACTGGCGTTGAGTGACGTCCATTGGATTCAAAAATTCCTCGAGTAGCATCTCTCCTGGATGAGTCGGTTGCCGATGGGTTGGTACGCGTATCATTGTCGCCTCTTTTTTCTCGGATTTAATGGTAGTCCGTGATTTCAACTTGCTCAGGACCAGCGGGTGTCCATTGAAAACATACCCGGTACTGGTCATTGATCCGGATGCTGAACTCGCCCTTTCGATCACCCGACAATGCCTCCAGCCGATTGCCCGGAGGGATGCGCAACTCGTCAAGAGCGATTGCCGAATCAAGCTGATCATGTTTTCTGTATGCCTGTCTCCATAATGCAGCAGGACAGAGTTTCGAAGATTTCTTTGTCGGCTTACCGTTAAAAAGATCTTCAGTCGCCTGATTTTTAAAGGACAGTATCATGTTAACACGGATATCATGCTATTTCATATAAAACTAAACATTTTTTTCAGATAACCAAGATCCTGGCAACCCTCATCGACCATAGAGATCAAAATGTTTTCTATTTCGTTATTTAACAATCAGATGGTTCAAAAGAACCTGCTGGGAATCAGAGTAGAGGTAAGGGCATGATAATTCGTATCTTCATATCTGATTATTAAAATGCCGGTTGCCCTCGCTTATATACAGAAAGAGTTCCAGTTCCGCGTCGCATATACGTCGGAGAGAGGGTCAAAAAGGGCGAGAAAACGGTGTTTTTAGCTGAAAATAAGCGCTCCGAAAGGGGCAAGAAAAAAGCCTGCAACTTATTAATTTGCAGGCTTTTATGTGGGATGTGGACGATAGAAGATTCGAACTTCTGACCTCTACAGTGTAAATATCATACAGAGGCTATATGTTATTGATAGAAAATGAGTTACTGACCTATAAAAATTTTCGCGTAACATACGCGTAACAAAATTTTTATCAAAATCAGTTACCAAATAGTAAAAACGATTACTTCCCTGCCCTCCTATCTTACCCCTTTTGTGTTGACAGCTCAATCGTGCAGTTCGCTTACGTCCTGGTCACCTCGGTTGATATCGGTCATGCCGGGCAAAAACCTTTCCGCAAACGTTATAAAGTCACGCCTTGCGACAGCAAACGTTATTGGATCACCATAGACCAGTTCGTCAACAAACCGGTTATACTGTACAGCAAATCCTTCATCGCTCTTCAGCCGTTCAAGAGCTTTTCGCATCTCCCCTAACGGGTTTTCCCTGAATTCCGGATATTGTTGGGAAAATTGCACGCCATCAGCAACAATCATCTGCTGAAAAACTGCAGCAGACAATCCCTTCGCAAGAGAAGTTCGACTGTGAAGAATCACCGATACGTCATAGAGATGACGGATCAACCGGTCATCGTACTCTGCACGGTTCCGTCCAGCCATTGCTTCAGCTGTCCGCCGAAGAAAAGAAAGAATTTTTTCACCTAAAGTCTCTTGAACACCAAGACATTCAACCGATATGCTAAGAGAAGCCGGGTCAACCATCATTCCAAGAATTGAGCGTATCGGTAAATGCTCAACTGGCAGCAATGGCGATCTTGCGCTCAGTTCTACCTTGATTTCCGGTCGCAGACTGGCGACAGAAGCAAAATGGCTTGCATAGCGGATGTTCAGAGACACATAATTGTTCTCATCACGTGCAATAAGCTCCTGTTCAGACAGGGTAAAGCCTTCTCCGCAGAGAAAGTCAACCACCTGTTTTTTAAGCCGGCTTAACCGCTTGCTCCGAGCCGTCCGGGAAAGTCCTTCAGGTACGATAACCTTAAAGTCAATATCCTCCGACATTCTCTCAATCAGTCCATGAGCCTTCGAGAGACAGATTCCTCCACAAAAGACCAA